>ERZ1026862.1485-NODE-1485-length-13706-cov-5.779430_pt1 | contig 13706 bp, 15 predicted proteins | sample MGYA00380161_ERZ1026862 | MGnify/ENA primary metagenome ERZ1026862 (study PRJEB33269, sample SAMEA4719797) | human gut metagenome | biome: human-associated habitat; feature: organic feature; material: feces | place: Cameroon | collected 2013-10 ... | reverse complement strand
ATTTAATACGTTTATTGAATAATGCGTTTAATTATGACATTGATTCAAAGAGGATGTATATGTTTTTATTTTGTATATTCTCAAAATTCTTTCATGGCAAGTTTAAACTTGAGAGTACAAAGATAGATAGTTTGCTGGACACGCCAAATATGGATATTCGTGGTTTGATGCGAAATGCAGTAAGTTTCAGTTTCCGAAAGGTAATTGATTCTATTGATAATATCATCACGGTTGCTGAAAATTCCAGCTATATAACACTGAGAATAATGGACGGTTCTATTTCTCTGTCTTTCGTATAAAAACCGTTTCATATTTTAGCATTTTCATAAATAATTTCTCCTCCTTTGCACATTGTTATTATAACAAGTGCAAAGGAGGAGAAATGATGTATTGTGAGTACTTATTACAACAGATTTTGGAGAGTAGAAACAAAGAGTTGGTTGCTGAATTTTTCATAGCTAACTATGGCTTAGTTTACAGTTTTGAAAAAGCGTTTGGTGTACCAGAAACAGAAAAAGAAGATTTCAGGCAATTAAGTTTTGTAGCATTTTCGAATGCCACAAAATATTATAAACCAAACACTAAAAATTCTTTTCTGTCTTATTGGCGTCGATGTATGCTTCATGAGTATTATCTTTATAAGCTTGATACTCGATATCCCTTAAGTATTCCAAGATCTGCATATCAGGCATTTAAGGATGATGGAATTGCTGCTGCAGAAGAGGTGTATCAACGATATTGTACAGCTACCACATATTATCAGGTTGATGATACATTAACACAGATCGAAAATGAGTGTTGTAATAAAACACTATGGTCAATTGTGGAGGACACCGTTGGCAATTTTGGTTCTGTTATCTTAAAAGAACATTTTGTTTGTAATAAAACATTAGTTGTAATTAGCGGAGAGTTGCATTGCTCAACTACAACAATTACAACAGAATACAATAAAGCAATTCGCCGATTGCGCAAAAACAAGAGGTTGCGATCACTAGCAAGCGACATGTATGGTATTTAGTTTAGAGGAGGATTTCATTCCTCCTCTATTTTTGTGCGCAAAAATATCTTGAAATTTTAGCTACACAGCAGCTTAATGAGGAGACTGCTCGTCATGAGGCAAATATGAAAGCATGCAATGGAAGTGCAAGTAAAATTCAGGCAGAGATGGCACGCTATAACAAGGCAATTGAGAAGATTGCTGGTCAGGCTCTTGCAGTAGATAAGGATCAGAGACTTTCTCTTACGTTTCCATTCAGGCTTACCAAAGAGGTAAAGGATAAGATCAATGAAGATGTTGATTATCAGATAAGAAAAGGTATCATTAAACCGAAATCGACATCTGCTTGCTCCATTATTTCAGGTGCTCCGATTCCTGTAGGGGAATTGTATGTAGAGGTCGAGAATGGACAGGCTGAAGTTTGCGATTTTTATGATGCTGGTGATGATTATGTCATCGATGGAGTAGAAATCTGCATTTATGTAAACAGTGCAAAATAACTTACCTATTTTGTAGTTATTTGTATTTTAAGGAGGTATTTTTATGACCAGAGGAAATTTATTTATTCCAAGAAGAGATTGTATGGATGCGCATTTTAAGAAAGGTGATTTGGTTTTTGTTACCATTATCGAGAACAGTACTGTTCGTTATGCAAAAGTTGGAAAGGTTGTTTTTTCAAACAAGGATTTCTGTACAGTTGCTCTTAAGTGTATTAACCCGGTTACACGGCGTACAACGGCAATGAACTATGATAACTCTGAGCCGTACACTTACTGTACTTCTTATGATACTATTGACTACAAGTGTCACAGAATTGTATCAGTGTCTGCTGATAAGAATGGTGTATTACGGACTCGGGGTGGAGCAAGCCTTGCGGATTTGAATAAGATGATCAAGAAGTCTGATAAGGTAAGTGAGATTTTTGGTGTTATGCAGGAGGCTGTATGATGAAAAAGTTTCTTATGTTATGCCTGGCTTCAGCAATCATTCTTACTGGCTGCGGATCGTCCCACAGCGTTGTAAAGGATTTTTCTGATAATTTTGGTTGGATCTGGGATGACGACTCTGGTAACGTCTTCCCAGAGTCCTTCTATCAGGATGGACGAGAGGTCTGGGGAGACGGCAGAAATTCTGAGAGTGACACTGATCTTTTTACAATTATCGAGAAAAAGATCTGGAAGGAGTAATTATGAATACAGTAAAAATGGATGCTTTTGCCACAGAATCTACAAAATCCACATCTTCTGATTCAAAGTTAGAACAAGACAATGCTTCTTTGCTGAGAAGTGTAGAAGGTGCAACTGATGGAAGTGTTGGTATGATCATGACATTAGTTCATGGGCGAAGAGAGTTAAAAGAAGCCGGATTCGATGATGACTTTATCTTATCTTTAACGTTTGAAGAAGTACGCTTATATTGCAAGGTACTCCTTATTGAGACGAACGAAGAGGTACTTCACCTGATCCAGTCGAAGATGAACACAACTCTTGAGTCCATGGTTGCTGCTAATGAGGATCGTAAGAAAAAAGATGCTTTTATGAAACAGCATCCAGAAATACTTGCTCAGCGTGAGAATTGTTCAGAGACTTTGTTAAAGTTTTTTGATTCTAAACCTGTTGAAGATCAGTTATTGCTGGTACAAGATGGTATTACATCTCATTGTGCTGCAAACAGCAGTTTTATTGTGAACGACGATTTGACATATGCAGAACTTGTGAGCACAAGTACAGTACTGCCATTTATTGAGACAGCAATTGCTAAGAAGTTTAATTCACTCTTTTCTATACACAGGAGCTATATAACTTTTCGCGATTTTTCCGGAATGGATCCTAAGAAGATGTGGTGGATTGACTTTCAGGCAGGTTACAATCGAATTTTAATCCCCGCATATGAATTTGTATCAGATAAGTTTGTTTGCTATATCAGCAAACCTATTGACTCTGTTTATGCTTGCAGTGACGATTGCATTCTTAGGGTTAAAGTTGCGTATGCCGGCGAAGAGTTTCAAACAATGCCGCTTGCTCCGGGGTACTTGGATTTTGCAAAAAGATTTTCTATGAATTTCTCAGAGAGATTTTCTCCTATGGAGGAGCTGTTTTCAATATGTGGTTTTGAGAATATCGGAGAGTTATATCCTAAATTTCCAGATCTCCCATTAGCAATTTATAAAGGAGTGAAGATGAAATGAAGAAGATGATCCCAGCTTTAATAGCATTATTTGCTGTATGTATTTGTGGCGTTGCGGTTTTTATGTACTTTGGTCACGAACCGAGTACATTACCGGATCAAACAGGTGCTTCAGTTGTTACTGCTGTAACACCAACAATGACCGCTGCTCCGATTAAGCAACTGTATGATGGACAACTGAAACTGCATACTAGATGCAGGTTGGAAACAGCAACTGGTGAGAAGGCAGGTACCATAACATTGAATTTAGTGCAGCGAAATAGATTCGGTGATTGGTTAAATGAGGAGAGTGTTAAACACTCTGTCAATTACAGTTTTGCTGTTAATGTGTCACTTAAGTTATCTCCACTGATGAAGAAGTATGATGATCTTACAGTGAAGTGTAAGCCAGAGTTGTGTGATGCTCATGGTAATGTGTATGGTACACAGTGTGATATTGGGTGGTCCGGTTTCTCTGATACTGCATCTTTGACTACATCAAGTTCTACAAAAACTATTGAGTTTTGTGTGCAACCAGAGCGGAAACTAAAGAAAGGTTCTAAGCTAAAGCTTGAATTCTATTCGTTAGAAGACTCCACTCTTGTACTAAAACCGGTCTATGTAGCTTTTAACCAATTGAAGAATGCTAAGAAAGGACCTAAGCTCCTCACTACAAAACAACGTAGAGTTGTAACAAGCATCTGTGGTGCAAAATTTGCTATTATTCCAAAGCAGGTGTCTTTTGAGATGCACAAAAGGAATGATAGACCAACAGATGATGCTCTTCCTTATTATGATATTGACTATAAGTATCAGGCCATAAAGAAACCTACAAATTCTAGGAATGTGGCCAATATTGTTACGTATAATGGTAAGGATTGTATTGCGGGGCATGCTACTTTAGGTGTGCAGTCTGACAATGGTGGAGAAATCTACTATCAGGCTACTAAAGATGCTGTTCGCAATAGTTATGTAAATCAGGGCATACCTACATTGTATTATACAAAGTCTGTCAATCTTCCGTTTGGGAAAACGGCTACGTATACGATCAATCGTGCAGCAGCAAAGTCTGATACTAATGCTCCCAGATTCGTCCGTATACGTGTTGAATTTCCAGAAGAATCAGATGTTCGCACAGACAAACAAAAGCTAAAATTCAATGGACGTTATTTAGTCTATCAAGTAAAGATTGCCGAAAGAAAACTTGCACCTTCACCGTATTAATGCCATATCTTTTTATTTACGTATTTTATTAAGTGGTCCATAGTGACTATTTAGTATCCTATGTAAATTTAGAAAGAGGTGTTTGCTATGAAAAAGAAGGTATTGTTATATGTTGATGCTGAAAACTTGAATGCTGACGATTTGAAATCTCAGCTATCTGGTATTAGACAATCGTTAACTGATGATGAAGTTTTACAAGGTAAGTTTTATGGTGGCATTAAGGTACTCGGTAATATTACAAACGTTTGCTATTGTGCTGGGCTGGAGTATGTTGAAACATCGTCACTACTTCAGGGCCAAAAGAATGTGACTGATATAAAATTGATCATTGATTGTATGCAGGATGTGATTGAGAATCGTCAGTCTGTTTCACGAGTTATTTTATTGTCACATGACTGTGACTTTACCCCGCTTGTTTACAAGCTCAGGAGTTGGGATGTAAAAGTCTTGGCTCCTTTATTTAGTATTTATGAGAGGTCTCTAAATACCACAGATGTTGAAAAAGAATTGAAGAGATTAGATTTTCATCGTGGGTATATTGATGAAGATTTGACATACTTCAATAACTGTTTCTGTGAAATGAGAGAGTTATTACCGGAACGCTTTTCCGATGATTTGCTGCATGTTGTACTTGACAAGAAGAAGAAAAGTTTTCTGAAAAGTATTAAAGCACTGTGCAGTTCAGAGGATTTTGCAGAATTGATGGATATTCCTGCTGATCAGTTCACTTTCTTTGACGTTTTAGAAAAATGTCATTTTGAGGGGCAGATTCTGGTTAATGCTATTAAGCAGTATACATCAAAGTTCTATGGATTTTTGTTTTCCAACAAAGATTTAGCGACGGTAGTATCTAAACTCGAACAAAAATATCAGTAATTTAAAGAGAAGTCGAATGTAGAAAGTTCGACTTCTCTTATTCTTTATGAGGGGGTAAGCAAAATGGCTACAGAAACTACTAACATTGGTAAAAATACACAGTCAATGCAGTTTGATTCCTTCAGTAATACGGAGAGTACTGCATCTGATGTTCACAAAGGACGCAGAAGCTTAGATTCGCTTAGAATGCAGGGGACTGAGAAAATAGAGCATAAAGTTGACGATGTGCAGAAATCCGCTGGTTCTACATCGCAGATGGACTTATTTGCTGCTTCTAAGGAAATTAATTCCTCTGAGAATTTTGCTACTAAACTTACAGATGTCGCTGTGACTGGGGAGTCAAATTGTGTAACAGGAAAAGAGTCTGCAGAAGAGGTTAATAGTGACAAGCAGCCTAATACAGTAGAGGATAGAGTTGATGAATTAATTAGTTCATCAAATAGTCTGTTTGATCAGCCACCTGTTGAAGAGAATGCAGATATTACTTCGACAGATAACGAGAAAAAGAGTATTCATGAACTTAAGTTTAGCGATGATGAGAATTTTTCTACAAATGAGATACATAAGATTCCCAAAATTGTGTATGAAAAGGATACTGAGCGGGTTCCGGATGAAATTGTGATCACACAGGAGGATGACAGAGATGTAGACTTTTCTGATGCTTTTGCAAAAGCATTTGCTTCAAATGACAGTGATCAGCAGGATCAAGATGATTCAAATGTAGATGAATTGAAAGGTGATGAACAATCAAAATCCAAGATTTGGCCTCACTATGAAACTAAGGCTACAAATAAATTCGGAGATTTAAGATACAACTTATTGCTTCGTTCCTTTAGAAAAGGGCGTTTTGTACAATTGCCGGATGAAAACGGTCAACCTGAAATGACATTCTACCAACGTGGAAACGAACTTATGGCATACCGGTATCTTGGACATAAGCAACGAATTGTAGTTCCCTCAGTTGTTGCAAAACTTCCTGTAAAACATATTTGTGGAGATTTCCTTTATTCTACTGGTGTTATGAACAAAGCAAAAGACATAAAAAATGTTGCGACTAACAATCCAATGGGTTTGTCAGGTGACATGTTCTTAGGAGGATCAGCTCATATCACAGAATTTGTATTACCAGAAGGTTTGTTAGAGATTCCTCCAAAGTTATTCTATTATTGTCTTGGATTAAAGTCTGTTGTTATACCGGCATCTGTTACTGATATTGCCTGCAGTGCTTTTATCGGGTCCGTAATTAAAGATGTTTGGTTTAACGGAAGTGTTCCAAGTTCATTTAGTCTCTGTGAAACAGATCATGAGATTTCAATTCATGTTAGAAGTTAGTAGGAGGTTATTATGGTATTTTTTATTATCATTTTAAATATTGTAGTTTTTGGATCCAAGTTTTTCGCAGCATTCGTGATGAAAGTAGCCAATTCTCGATTTGCTGCAGCAAAGGCAAAACTTGGATCATGGCGCCCATCCTGGAAATTTTGGGAGAGTATTCCAAAGCTAGCGACAGGTTTATTCGGTTATGTCACTGCAGCACCTTTATTGGCAACAGCTAAAGTGTCAACAAGTCTTTTCAAATTCATAGGCGGTTTTTGGAAAATAGTCTTAGTAATTGACATTATCTATATTCTTTTCTTACTGATTACTGCTATTTTGAGACGAAGAAGGATCAGAAAGATTGTTCGAGAAGAGAAGAGGGAATCAAGAGATTCTAGTGATATGTCTGCGTTCTAAAAATAATGAAAAATTACTAAGAGACCTTAGCAGGTTAAGTAGTATTTCATAGATTATTAGAAATGATTAGGAGGTGCTGTTATGCGAATTGCTAGGCTAATTGGTGTTAGCGCTGTTGCAGTAACATTGTCTTGCTTGCTTACTGTGCAACATCCTGATCAACAAAAATCTGAAAAAATTCAGTTGTCTACAGATATCTCAAATTCAGATTTTATATATTTGGACGAGATAGAGGGACCAGTGTATGCAGAACCTTTTGCAAATATGGCCTCCGGAGATTATGCATGCAGCATAGACTGGGGAGATACTACAGATGAAAGTAGTTATTTTTATGAAAAGTCAGGTTATCCGGGGTTTGGAAAACCGATTTTTGTGAAGAATGTAAAATCTTTTCCGGCTGTTGGTACAAAAATGATAACAGTGAATACTGCTTATGGAGATTATTACTATCAAATCTCTGAGTGTGCGAAAGGTGTGCTATCTACTTCTGGTGATAATATCGTTAATAGAGATACGGGTAGCGAGATCATAGATTGGAATTCATCTAAAGAAACAATAGTTTTGTTTGATGAGGATCAGCATCTTTATTGGCTTGCTAAACTGACCCATGGTACAGAGATTAGATCACGTTCTGCGTAAGGCAAATTGTGCCGTACGATAGGAGGTTGATTATGGAGTATTTAAACGATTATGAGGTAGTAGCAGGTGCGCAAAAGTGTAGTTTGGGCAAAATTATTGAGGAGGTTTCTCCTAAGTTTCCTGACTTTCGACTATCAATACTGAAAACTGAAAAGTGCAATAAGTCAGTTTTTGCTCAAATTGAGGTGCAATACACAAAAGAGCAAAACACTGCACCGTTGTTACCACTTTCAATTTTCAATGGCTGTACAGATTTCGATGATTGCTGTAGGGCACTTTATAATGCATTATTGCATATTGAACAAAATCTGGATCATTATTATGATCCAATTGATTTCAATAGTTTGTGCAAACCAGAAAATGTTTACTACGCTGTGTGTAACTATGAGAAGAATAAGTCATGGTGTGATTCTCCATTGTGCTGGAGGCTTCATGATTTATTGTTTGTTCCTCGGTTATTTATTTCTGACAGTGAGAGCGGTTTGTCTTCTCTTAGAGTTAACCAATCTTTGTATGAGGATCGCTTTACCAATTTGACTATCGAGCAGGTTAAGCAAAACACATTGCGTTTATTTCCCGTTAGAGTTGAACCAATGCTAGGTTTTTTAGAGAGATCAGGAGTTGACCTTGATAGTGATGATGTGAAAGAAGCATATTCATCAGTCGATGGCTTGTTGACCATAGTGACTGGAGTACATAGAGGATTAACTAATGCGGCAAGCGTGTTCTTCGAGATTGAAAGTATTGCTAATCAACGATGGAGTGCAGGACATGGATTGGTTATTTTACCTTCTTCGGTGTTGGAACTGTTATTTATACCAGCTGACTATTTTCCTCTGCCAACGCTTCGTTGCATGGTCAGAGAAACAAATGAGAAAGTTGTTGTTGAAGAAGAGAGATTATCAGATAACGTATATATTTATAATTTTGAGACAAAGGAGATTGAGTGCTACAATGAGGATTTGCAAGATTAGACCAGGATCTATTGTTAAGTTTAAAAATCGTGAAGGGAAATTTACTAAAGGTGAAGTGAAGTGTGTTATGAGAACAGCAGGTGTTCGTGATAAAGCTATGATTCTCGCTGAAGGCTCCCTTAAGTTTATCCCAGTCGACGAGTGCTCATTATTCGCAGCAAAAGTTCCGGACGGTTACTTTAGTCCTAACGGAGTGAAACTTGGTGATGACGATGTACAGATTTAAATCAGCACTAGGAATTGTATTCTTCATTACAGTTTTACTGATAAATCAGCAGTTTTCTTACTATGTCGTTCATGGTGATTCTATGCTAAATTCGTATCACGAAGGGCAGCTTGTGTTTGTCAATAAGTGGGCAGATCCTAGTAATTTTGATGTCATTGTATCTCATTTTCAAGATACTTTTATCATTAAAAGAGTTATTGGTGTTCCAGGTGATTGTGTCGCAATAAGGCACAATCACCTTTATTTAAATGGAAAACTGGTTGATGAGAAATATGTGACGTTGGATCACAGTATGGATGATATGGAGATAGATGTCCCAGAGGAAAACTATTTTGTAATGGGAGATAACCGAGATGTATCTTTAGACTCAAGAGATTTTGGTACTATTGACAGGTCAATGATAGTCGGAGTTTCTTTACAGTGAGAGGAAATTGTCCTCGCATTTGAAAGGAGCTTTACTATGAAATGTAATTCTATCCAAAACTTTATTGATGTACAGCTTTTTGATAAGCTGTGTGCTTTTCGTCGGTGTCGTGGGGACTGGATGTTTCTACGTGGACGAGGAACGGATTATGGTCGCTGGTCCGTTATGCCTGTAGCCGAGTTGGAGAAGTTGATGACCACTTCCGATGATTTAAGGGTTATGAGAACTTTTGCTTTGTGGGCTTGGAAATCTGAGTTTCACTACCAAGCGCTTACTGCAAATGCAATGAAGTTGCTGGCCCAGCAGCCAAATTTGGATGTTTTCATCGAAGCTTTTGTGTTCAATGATGGTACTTTACCGGCCGAGGGTTTAGAAGTAATCGAGCAATCATTAGAAGGTTTAGTTCGTAATTCTGCATTGGAAACATTGATTGCAGCAGATGCATTAGGAAAGAGAGCTTCTCATAATGTACTAGTCCAGTTGTATAGGACTTGTGCAGCACAACTTGCTGAGGTAGGTATCAATCTTGAAGATGATTATGCAGTGCTGCGTAGAATTATTGAAATTACGGATAGTAATCAGTTAGATAATTATCCGGAGATCTTTACGGCTTTGAAGAGGTTGGGGACTTCGGCACCACGTGATGGCAGAAGCGCATGTGGGGTGTGTCAGAAATATGGTATGAGTTATAGGGACTGCTTAATGTTTTCCTTGATGATTCAAGAGGCAGTAAATAACAAAATGATCAATAATCCTGATCAATGGAAGGTATTAATCGAGAATTTACCAGATGTTTTAGCAGAGAGCACAGTTGTTTGGTCAGATGTAGAGAAAAAGGCTGTAAAGTCATTAATCTCTTCCGGTAATAAGGTAAAAATGCGTGTGAAGTGCCCCGAAAATTTGTACTGGTTGTGCACTGAATTAAAGCTTGATGATTGGGTATATGTTAATTTGCTTGATCCTTCCTGGGAAGAGAAATTATGCAAAGTGGATGATTCCAGCTTCAAGCGAATTGTTCGTTACTCTATGAGTAGATTAAATGCCATTGGTATTAAAGAGTTCTTCAAGAGATCAAGAGATGTAGTAATTCTTGCATTTTCGGAGTACGAGGAGAGTTCTTACAATGCCTTTTTGCAGGTAGTTCAGACTGGTGTTTTGGATGGTATTGAACATCCAGAAGGTATGTTACGTTATTTTAGTAAATACTATCAAGCTTGGCAGACAAAAGATTCATTTGATTTTCTTACAAGTGTTGTTGCAAGATTTGGAACAACAACAAGTATACTTGATGACTTGCTTGAATTTGTAGGGTTAATCGATTTTGATTATTTGAGTGACGAGGAGAAGTCATCACTATTTAGTATCACATTTGAGAATTTACTTCAAAGATGCCCGGAGAAAGTTATGGGTTTTGTAAAATGTAATGCTGATTGTATTCCAGCAGCAGCACAGATTCTAAAGGAAGTAGGTGATACTAATGAATAAGTTGCGATTTATTGAAATGTGTCGTGAAAATGACATAGATCTGGGCTTGTTTAAGGAATTTCCTATGCAAGCACTTGAGGAACGTTTTGAGGAACTTAAGAGGTTCTCAGGGTATTATGGTATTCAAAGACAGATTGTCGTTTATGCAGAGTTTGCTGATGAAGCCAACAAGTTAGAAGAGAACGATTATCTTGATGTGGTGAATTCAGTATTGGAATTAATTGAAAAGCCGTCAGTTGTTAATTCAGCAGAAACCTGGACAAAGATTATCGATTTTTGTTCTGGTTACGAAACGACCTGGCAAGCATCTTTTGTGTGTCTAAGTTTGGATGAGGAGCTTTGGTCAAGACTTCGTAAACTTGCAAATAAAGTATTTACGAGAAATATCAACGATGTGCATGAGTTGGTAGCAAAGATTGCTGCTGAGACTTGGTTTAAAGAGTGTGATATTGATATTTGCTTAAGCACAAAAGAAGACTTTCTGTGGGCTATCGAGTGTAATGGTACTTGCCCTAGAAAGTACTCAAAAGATTATGAGCAGTTACGGGCTGAGGCAGGTGACGGTGTTTCTATTGAAGAACCATTGAAATTGGTAGTGGCTGGAATTCCAGCAGAAGAAATTATTTCAGTAGGGATCAATGGTAAGGCAACAACCATATTTAAAAGAATTACCGGTTTTAAAACTTCGAAGTTTGAGGAAGGCTGGAAAATTCATGAGCTGGGGCTCCACCGTTTTGCATCCAGTATCTTAAAGAATGTGCAACGAAATTCGTGGATCTTCAATAGCAAGTTTTGCCAATTATGTTCATTTGATGATCTTGAAAAGCTACCAAGTTGCGTGTATGAGAGAGCAGATTATCTGTCAGTGTGTGAGGTGTGCAACGTGTTGAAAACAGAAGATGATATAAAATTTTTCTGTGATGCATCACTAAGTGCGCAACAGCTTGTGTGTTTAGGTGTAGAACTGACAATTGCCAAACAATTTGATTCTTTAGAAATGAGTATTACTGATCCGGTAGTACTTGCAGTTAATTTACAACATCGCACGCTCTCAGAGTGGTGCAATAAACTTAACTTACCTGAGAAAGAAGTGTGTAAAATTTTATCCTACTCTTATCCATGGGACGAAGAATCATTGGAATATTATGATTTTGTTATCACTGAACGTGTAAAGAAGCCATTATTTCCTGAAGGAGTATCAGAAGCTTTGCGAAATAATGTTTATGCATTTACACACTGGGAGAATAATGAGGAGCTGCTTGCAGCGGGTACCGAAAGGGCAATAAAACTTATACAGTCAGGGTTACTTAATAAGTTAAGATATGTTGCGAATGATAGTGATAATGCCAAATATGGTTTTCTGCACCGGTTACTACTGTATTGTGCAGGGGAAGAGTATCATTATCCGGTTTCTAAGTTATTGGATGTTGATACTTCAAGATTCAAACCTATTGAGTTTGAAGAGGCATTTTGCATCTCTATGAAATGTTTTCCATTATCGAATGCAAATGTGCTAAGCTTTGCATTAAATTTACTTGATGATAATTACTTCGTAGTCAATGATAATGTATTTAGCATTCAAAAGGATTTACAAGGAGCACTGAGAGTAGTTTGTATTGTTGGCAATGCATTGGAGTGTGAAGATCAATTACCATATGCTTTTCTTGATACAGATTACTGGGAGAAGGGAATTACTGGAGCAGTGGCACAAATAATCCCTACCGGTAAGGGAAATTGCGTAAAGTATTACTGGTAAATAAGTAATAAGTGTTAAATTTGGAGAGGGTACATAAAATGTACCCTCTTTTTTATTATGGAGGTAGATAACAGCATGGATATTTTAGATTTTAATGCATCTGAATTGTATGATAATGAGTCTGAGGAAGATGATTCTGTATTTGCAGATGAGTACTATGATGAAGAAGATGAGTACTGTGACGATGAAGATTCAAACTTTAATGAAGACCTTTATGACGCAATTCAGGAAAAAATTGATAAATCATCTTTTCTGGAAGAGCATCCAGATATTGAGGAAGATTCTTTTCATGATTTTCTTTACTGGGTTGCAGAAGGTGATGATTACTTTTTGGAGAATGATGAGCAATTACAGGCTACGATGCTCCAGTATTTGGACTTTGAGAAGGAGAAGACTTCTGAAGCTTTTTATAATGCTTATATAGAATCAGATGATCTTGATGAAGGTGAAGAGTCAGAAGAATCATTTTATGTTCATTGTTGGACTCGAATAATTCCGGAATTTGGAGATCTTAGACTTACTCGAAAGCAGTTGTATGAGTACTCCAGTAGTTCGAGCGTTCAGGAGTTTTGTGAAGATTTCCCTATTTTGTTTCTAGGACATAAGTGTAAGCCAGAAGATGTGGATCGGTTCAAAGAGCTTGTGAGTAAAATGAGCGCAGGAGATATTGACCATGATAACACTCCAGAAAGCTCCGAATCTGTAGAGGATTCCTTTACTGCAGATACAAAAAGTATTTTAGGAATGATTCCAGATGCTAAAAGCCTATTATTAGCAAATGCAACTATTGCAATATTAGATTTTATTCAAGAAAAGATGCCAGTGAGATGTGCACAAGGTTATCTGTCATTGGAATTGCCTAATGATTTACTTAAAGAAGTATCTGAAAGTGTAAAAGAGGAACTAAAAGAACACAGTTTTGTTCTGGTCTCAAATCGAGTCATAGCAATAAAAGGTAGCTCTAAAAAGTCTTTTAATTCTGAGCAAGAGATCATAGATTTGTGGTCTGATGATGGGGCAGATTATTGGGCGGCTGCAGAGGCTGCAAAAACAGTGATTATACCAAACTTACTCAGACAAGAGGTTTGTAAGTTCTTAGAAGCTATCAATGGTATTCAAGTAAATGATTCACAAGTTTCTATCAGAAAGATAGAAACTCAAACAAGTGTTTATGACATTTTATTTGAGGAATTAAAAAGTAAAAA
>ERZ1026862.1484-NODE-1484-length-13706-cov-32.606695_pt1 | contig 13706 bp, 8 predicted proteins | sample MGYA00380161_ERZ1026862 | MGnify/ENA primary metagenome ERZ1026862 (study PRJEB33269, sample SAMEA4719797) | human gut metagenome | biome: human-associated habitat; feature: organic feature; material: feces | place: Cameroon | collected 2013-10 ... | reverse complement strand
CAATCGAAAGAACAGCCTTTTGTGCCTCAGGGCGGTCATCATAGAAGACCGCAGCTGGTCTTAAATGATGGCAGGCGCCGGTCATCTATTGAGACCAGAAAAACGGCAGGAAAACGGGCTTTCTGGGTAGTTGTGATTTCAAAGAACTCTTAAAACGAAAACAGAGTATGATTAATTACAGCATCGTAATGCGCAGCGTGAACGCAAACCTTTGGGAGATTAACCAGGCAAAGTCACGCATCAACCAGGCTAAGCAGGAGGGTAAGAATCCTGACCAGAAGGACCTTGACCTCGTGAAGACCGAGAAGCAGAATGCGTTCGCCATCTCGCAGTACACATTAGCATTCTTACGGCTATCGCCACCTCGCTCGGCGTTTCGAGCTGCATGTAAAACATGTAAATCATGTAACCTACTACCGGTCCACCTATTATATATATATAGGTGGGGCGGTTTTTATTTCGTTTAGAGCTAGAAAATAATGTTCCACCATTTTATTTATATTTTTATTGTGTTATTTTTATGAAAAATATCTGTTTTTCGAAAAAAATATCTTATTTTTGCATCTTGAATAGAATAAAACAAACAACAGGTGGAGAAATACTCTTGTCTCTATCTGTGGTCAATAAAAATATAAAATATGAATAAACAACAACTCGCAAACAAGATATGGGCATCGGCAAACAAGATGCGCTCAAAGATTGATGCTAACGAATATAAAGACTATATTCTCGGACTCATCTTCTATAAGTTCCTGTCAGATAATGAGGTGAACTATATCCTGAAGGATATGAAGGGGGCTTCTGAGGAGGAGAAACAGGCTGCACTGGAGAGCCTTGTAGAAAACTATGAGGATGAGAACTCAAAAGTCATCATCGAATACTGCAAGAACAACATAGGCTACTTCATCGAATACAAGAACCTCTTCTCCACATGGCTGCAGCCCAACAGCACCTTTACCGTAGCAGATATGTCGGTGGCGCTGAACTCCTTCGACCGCCTGATCAGTCCCAACTACAAGGCCGTATATAACGGCATCTTCAAGGGTCTGCAGGCAGGACTGAGCAAGCTGGGCGAGAACCCTGCAAGCCAGACCCGTGCCCTGAAAGACCTCATCAAGCTGATCAGGGATATTCCTACCGACGGTTCGCAAGACTATGATGTGCTGGGCTATGTATATGAATATCTGATAGGTAATTTTGCAGCCAATGCCGGCAAGAAGGCTGGCGAATTCTATACTCCTCACGAGGTGGCCATCCTCATGTCGGAAATCGTAGCCGAGCATCATAAGGACAAGCATCAGATAGAAATCTACGACCCTACATCAGGTTCCGGTTCGCTGCTCATCACCATCGGTAAGTCGGTGGGGCGCCACATTGCCGACAAGAACCGGGTGAAATACTATGCGCAGGAGCTGATAGAGAACACCTACAACCTCACCCGCATGAACCTCGTGATGCGTGGAATCCAGCCGGGCAACATCAATACCCGCTGCGCCGATTCGCTCGCAGAAGACTGGCCTATCATCAACTCCGGCAGCGAGATAGGGCAGCCGCTCTACGTGGATGCTGTGGTGAGCAACCCACCCTACTCACAGCACTGGGACCCGAAAGACCGCGAGACCGACGCCCGCTTCAAGGACTATGGCGTGGCGCCTAAGTCGAAGGCCGACTATGCCTTCCTGCTCCACGAGCTCCACCACCTGAAACCGGATGGCATTCTCACCATCGTGCTGCCCCACGGCGTATTGTTCCGTGGCGGCGAGGAGGAGCAGATCCGCACCCGCCTCATCGAGAAGAACAACATCGACGCCATCATCGGTCTGCCAGCCAACATTTTCTTCGGCACAGGCATTCCTACCCTCGTGATGGTGCTCAAGCAGCATCGTGATAATGACGACGTGCTCATCATCGACGCAAGCAAGGGATTCGTCAAGGACGGCAAGCAGAACAAGCTTCGTGCCTGCGACATCAAGAAGATAGCCGACACCGTGCGCGACCGCAAGGACATTCCTGGCTTCTCCCGCAAGGTGAGCCGTGAGGAAATAAGAGAGAACGGCTACAATCTCAACATTCCACGCTACGTGGATTCGAGCGAGGCAGCCCAGCCATTCGACATCTACGCCACCATGTTTGGCGGAATTCCTAATGCCGAAATCGATGCGATGCAGAAATATTGGGACACGCTGCCTTCGCTGCGCAGCGCTCTGTTCCAGCCGGAAGCTGACAAGCCTTACTCTGCCCTGAAGGTGGAGGATGTGAAGGCTGCCATCGAGCAGAATGAGGATGTAAGAAACTTCAAGATGCAGTTTGCCCAAGCATTCGGCGGATTCGCCGACAGACTCCATGAGCAGCTGATAGACCATGTGATGGAAGTGCGTGAACTGCAGGCACAGGACGAGATTTCTACCGATATTTTCCGCCGCCTCAACCCTGTTCCGCTCATCGACCGCTACGCCGTTTATCAGGCTTTGGCAGACCACTGGCAGTCTATCATCATCGACATCGAGACCATTCAGGAAGAAGGTATCCGTGCCGTGCGCGAGGTGGAAACCGTATATAAATTGGTGAAAAAGAAGAACGACGAAGAGGTGGAAGTGCCTGATGGACTGAAAGGCCGCATCATTCCTTTCAGCATGGTGCAGCAGATGAAGTTCCAGGCTGAGCTGCAAGCCATTGCCAATCTACAGTCGAGAGTGGAAGCCATCAATGGAGAACTCGAGGAGTTGCGCGACAGTTTCACCGAGGAAGAAATGGAGGCTTATTGCGACAGCGAGAAGGACAATGCTCTCGACAAGAAGAAGATTACAGCCGACGCCAAGCCAAAGGCAGAAGTAGAGCCTGAGACGAAGGATAAGCTGAAACAGATGGTGGCACTGTGGAATGAGCAGTCGAAGGCCGACAAGCAGAGTAAGGCCGACAAACTGGCTTTGGAAGAAAAGACCATCGAGGCTATCCGGAATCTTACGGACGAGGAAGTAGCCCAGCTGCTTCACATGAAGTGGATTGACCCTATCTGCGAAGGCATCGACAGCACCCTGCGCTCAGTGCTTGCCGACCTGGAATCAGCCGCCCTTGCCCTCAGCGAGAAATACGCCGTAAGCTACAAGCAGATCAACGACGACATGGCGGTGGCTACAGGCGAACTTGCCGAGTTGGTGGAACAGCTCACGGGCGATGAGTTTGCCATCAGGGGACTGAAAGAGTTGGTAAAGGAGTAAAGAAAAATCATATATGAATTCGAGCGATAATAAAATACAGAAGGTTTCTATCCGTTTCTTCAACGACCGTGAAGTGCGTGCCGTATGGGACGAGATGCTATCCAAATGGTGGTTTTCCGTTTTGGATGTCGTTGGCGTGCTCAACGACCAAGACGATTATACCAAGAACCGCAACTATTGGAAGTATCTGAAGACGAAGCTGAAAAAGGAAGGAAACGAAGTGGTTAGTGTCACTAACCAGTTGAAACTTCTTGCCCCAGATGGCAAAAGACGTTTAACCGATGTTCTCGATACAGAAGGCATTCTGCAACTGGCAGCCTGCTTTCCCAACACCAAGGCTTCGCGCTTTGTAGCATGGCTTACGAACAGTGAAGAGAGCATCGACGGCAAGAGCAAATCTAAGGCTTATGCCCTGTTTGAAAGCAGCATGATAGAAAGCATTGAGGTGGGCACGGTAAAGGGACTCCAGCAAATTCACGCCTACTTGTTTGGTGGTCTGTACGACTTCGCTGGCAATATCCGCACGGTGAATATTGCCAAGGGCGGCTTTCAGTTTGCCATGGCAGCCTACCTGCCTTCTACGCTCCGGCAGATAGAGCAGATGCCTGAAGATACGTTTGAGCAGATAGCCGACAAATATGTAGAGATGAATGTGGCGCACCCTTTCCGTGAGGGTAACGGCAGAAGCACCCGCATCTGGCTCGACCTCATGCTGAAAAAGAATCTGAAGCAATGTATAGACTGGAGCCTGGTGAACAAGACAGACTATCTGGCTGCCATGACCGCGAGTGTGGCTGACAGCGCACCCATCAAAAGGCTGCTCAAAGGTGCTTTGACAGACAAAATAAATGATAGAGAGACCTTTATGAAAGGTATCGACTATTCTTATTATTATGAACAAGAAGATTGAATAATATGATGGAACCAAAAATAAGATTTAAAGGATTTGAGGGGGAATGGAAGGATACCAACTTAGGAAATATTTCCAACAACTTCAAGTATGGTATAAATGCTGCTGCCATACCTTACGATGGTAAAAATAAATATCTTCGTATTACAGATATTGATGATACAACGCATGTATTCCTGCAAGACAATTTAACATCTCCAGGTGCAGATTTATCTTATTGTGATGAGTATATTATGCAAGATGGGGATATTGTGATTGCTCGCACCGGAGCTAGCGTAGGAAAAAGCTATGTTTATCATACTGTAGATGGAAAAATTTACTTTGCTGGTTTCCTTATTCGTGTGCGAACCAATAAAGAAGTTAATAAAGACTTTATCTTTCAGAAAACTTTAACGAATGCTTATACCAAACACATACAATTCGTTTCACAGCGTTCAGGTCAACCTGGAGTAAATGTAAATGAACTTAAGTCATTTAGTTTTCTGATTCCAAGGGATAAAGAGGAGCAGCAAGCCATAGCTTCCTACTTCACATCTCTCGACTCTCAGATTTCCGCCTCCACCTCTCGTCTTGCCTCATTAAAGCAGATGAAGGCGGCAAGCCTGCAGGCTATGTTCCCGCATGAAGGGGAAACTGTGCCTAAAATAAGATTCAAGGGGTTTGAGGGGGAATGGAAGAAAGTGAAGCTAAATTCATTTGCAAAAAGAGTTACTAGAAAGAACTCACATTTGGAAAGTACTTTGGCACTTACGATTGCTTCAGCTCATGGATTAGTATCTCAGATTGATTATTTCAATAATCTTGTGGTTGGTTCAAACATTCGCAACTACTATCTATTGAAAAAGGGAGAGTTTGCCTACAACAAAAGTTATTCAAATGGTTATCCATTTGGCTCTGTAAAGAGACTCGATAGATATGAGCAAGGTATTCTGTCAACTCTATACATTACATTCAGTATTGATAATAGTATTTCATCAGATTACCTTACCCACTTCTTTGATACAAATCTTTGGCATAAAGAAGTTGCGGAAAGAGCAGCAGAAGGTGCTAGAAATCATGGTTTATTAAATATCGGTGCAAATGATTTTCTGGACATTAATATATGGAAACCTGAGTCAAAAGCCGAGCAGCAAGCCATTGCCTCCTACTTCACCTCCCTCGACCGCCAGATCTCCCTCCAGTCTCAGCGCCTGGAGAAGCTGAAGCAGATCAAGTCTGCGTGTCTTGACAAAATGTTCGTATAATATTTAAAGAGCAGAACTTTCGCATGTGGTTCAAGTACGGGCTGAAAGCCCAAAAGCTCCTAGCCAGGGCATCGCCCTGGGTATAATAGCAATCAGCAAGGCGCCCTGTAAGGGCAAAAGCCTTATAAATCTCTTGATACTTGAAAGCTTTTGCCCTTACAGGGCGACAGGTTTACGTCCATAAATACCCAGGGCGTTGCCCTGGGCTAGGAGCTTCTGCCCTTTCAGGGCGTGTAGAGCCCTACTTGGCAAAAATGTTCGTATAAAATCATTTAAAACATTAGAAATTATGGCAGACAATATACAAGGGTTCATCAAGGAACTTGCCTTTGAGGAGGCATTGACCCAGCACCTCCTCGACCACGGTTGGAACGAGGTGATCAAAAACCCTACCGAAGAGCAACTGGTGCAGAACTGGGCAGACATCATCTACGACAACAACCGGGAGATAGACAAGCTGGGCAACTACCCACTTACCGCCTCGGAAATGAAACAGGTGATGGACCAGGTGAACATGAAAAGTTCTCCCTACGAGATGAACCGATTCATCAACAGCAAGCAGGTGTGCATCAAGCGCGACAATGAAGCCGACACCAACAACTTCGGCAAGGATGTGTATCTGAAGATTTTCGACCCCATGGAAATCTCTTCCGGACAAAGCCGCTACCAGATAGTAAGACAGCCTAAATTCAAGACTGCCGACTCGATGCTGGGCGACCGACGGGGAGACATGATGCTCCTGATCAACGGAATGCCAGTGATTCACATCGAACTGAAGCGAAGCAAGATAGACGTAAGCCAGGCTTGCTATCAGATCAAGAGATACGTACACGAGGGCATCTTCCAGAACGGCATCTTCTCGATGGTGCAGATCTATGTGGCGATGACACCCGAGGAAACCCTCTACTTTGCCAACCCAGGCACGGAAGACCGATTTCAGAAGCAGTTCTACTTTCATTGGGAAGATTTCAACAACACCATCATGAGCGACTGGAAGCAGGTGGCTACCAATCTGCTCTCCATCCCTATGGCCCATCAGATGGTGGGATTCTACACCATTGCCGATGACAAGGACAAGACCCTGAAGGTGCTGCGCAGCTACCAGTATTTTGCCGTGAGCAAGATAAGCGACGTAGTGAAGAAAACCAACTGGGACGACCATCTGCACCGGGGCGGATTCATCTGGCACACTACGGGTTCGGGCAAGACGATGTCATCCTTCAAGAGTGCGCAGCTGATAGCAGAAAGCGGAGATGCTGACAAGGTGGTGTTCCTGCTCGACCGCATAGAACTCGCCCTGCAGTCGCTCGACGAATACCGCGGCTTTGCCGGCGAGGGCGACGAGATTCAGGACACCGTAGATTCCTCGGTGCTGCTCGCCAAGCTGAAGAGCACCGACAACGACGACCGCCTCATCGTAACCTCCATCCAGAAGATGAGCAATCTGAAAGAGGGAGCCTCCATCTCGGGCGGCGGAACCATCACCCAGGAACTGCTCAACAGCATAGGCCAGAAGCGCCTCGTATTCATCATCGACGAGTGCCACCGCAGCGTGTTCGGCGACATGCTCGTCAGCATCAAGCACACCTTCCCACGGGCGCTGCTCTTCGGCTTTACAGGCACACCGGTGTTTGAGGAAAATGCCAAGCATGAAATCACCACGGAGACCCTCTTCGGCGACATGCTCCACAAATACACCATCGCCAGCGGAATACCCGACGGCAATGTGCTCGGCTTCGACCCCTACATGGTGAAGACCTACGACGATGACGAACTGCGCGAGCTGGTGGCGTTCCATCAGATAGACCTCAGACTGAAGGAGGAGAATCCCTTCAATCCCACAACTCCCAAAACCACGGAAGAATATCTGAAGCTCATCAGCGAGAATGAGGAGTTCGGAAAAATCTACGACCGCTTCGTCAACCAGCTCAGGATGCAGGAAACCTACACCGAGAACGGCAAGCCGGTGAAGGGCATAGAGGCTTATCTGCCGAGAGACATCTACGAATGCGACAAGCACCACATAGCCGTGGCAAACGACATCATGAAGAGCCGCGAGAAACTGAGCAAGAACGGCAAGTTCCACGCCATGCTCGCCACCAAGAACATTCCGGAAGCCATCGCCTACTACAAGCTGTTCAGGAAGTATCATCCGTCGGTGAACGTAGTGGCTGTTTTCGACAGCAACATCGACAACAGCGACGGCGGCATTGTGCGCGAGGATGCAATCAAGGAGATGCTCACCGACTACAATGCCAAGTATGGCACGAACTATCAGCTTGCCAACTACGCCAAGTACAAGAAGGACGTGGCGAAGCGACTTGCCCACAAGAAGCCGTACATCGGCATAGAAAACGACCACAGCCAGCAGATAGACCTGCTGATAGTGGTGACCCAGATGCTTACGGGCTACGACTCGAAATGGATCAACACGCTCTATGTAGATAAGGTGATGAAGTATGTGGACATTATCCAGGCATTCTCACGCACCAACCGCCTGTTTGGTCCCGACAAGCCATTCGGCACCATCAAGTACTACACCAAGCCCTACACCATGGAGCAGAACATCAACGATGCGCTGGAGGTGTATGTGGACCGTCCGCTGGGCGTGTTTGTGGATAAGCTGGAGAAGAATCTTTCCAACATCAACCAGCGCTTCCTCACCATCCGCGACATCTTCCATTCGCACAAGATCATGCACTTCGAAAAGCTGCCCGACAGCCGTGAATCCAGGAATATGTTTGCCAAATGCTTCAGCGAAATGACCCATCTGCTGGAGGCAGCCAAGCTGCAGGGCTTCGTATGGGAAAAGAGCGAATATGAATTCCAGCACGGCAACACCTATACGAAGGTGAAGATGGAACTGGACGAGCAGACTTATCAGATTCTGCTGCAGCGCTACCGTGAGCTCTTTGAAGGGGGTGGCGAAGGTGGCGACCCAAAGGAAGCATGGGAATACACCATCGACACCTACATCACGGAGACGGGCACGGGAACCATCAATGCAGACTACATCGACTCGAAATTCCAGAAGTTCATCAAGAACCTCTATACGGAAGGTCCGGGAAGCGAAATGACCAAGGAGGCATTCGAGGAACTGTGCAAGACCTTTGCCACGCTCTCGCAGAAAGACCAGCGCACGGCGCTCATCATCCTGCACGACATACAGAGCGGCGACCTGCATCTGGAACAGGGAAAGACCATCAACGACTATATTGCCGAGTATCAGATAAGCGAGCTGAAGAAGCAGATCATGAATCTGAGCGAAGCCACCGGAGTAAACGAGAGCCAGCTCATCAACATCATGAGCAGCACTGTGAACGAACAGAATCTGAACGAGTTCAACCGGTTTGAGAATCTGAAGCTCACGCTCGACCTTCAGAAAACCCGTGAATTTCTGGTGCGCATTACCGGCTCAGCCTGTCCTCCGTTCCTGGTAATGCCAAAGGCCGACCAGATATTGCGCAAGTTCATCCTGGACCCTGCGGCTCGCGAGCGCATCCTGCTTGCCTGGCTCCACGACGATATTACGATGGATAATGGTGTTACCCCAACAACCTCAGAGGAAGAAACGCCTGCTGACGATAATATTGCCGAGGAAACTACAGAGCCGGACATCGACCATATAAGAATCGGCATCCGCAATATCCTCCACTCCACCCTTTCGGGTGTGGCAGAGCAGATGCGTCCTCAGGAAGAAGTGCTCAACAGCGTGTTCTACGTGCTGGGCACCAAGACACTTGCCTCGCTCGACGGCGTGGGACTGTTTATCAACAGAGCCTTCGCCAATCTCTATGGCAAGCAGGCCACGATAGTAGATAAGCATGTGGCATTCAATCTGTTAGTTACCAAGTTTGAAGCTTATCTCAAGAAGCTCTATTATCTGATGGAGAACAAGGAGGTGGCTCCACGCTTTGAAGGCGACCCTGTGACATGGAAGGATGTGATTTATGCAATACGCCCATTATGGAAGCTGAGATATAATGAGAAGTCGGAGTATCAGACTCTCTACCAATATCTGCTGATTATCAAGGAATGGCGCAACAAAGAGGCTCACATTTCTCCAACAGCTTCAGAGCAGGAGATTGATGCAGCCATCAGCATCATCATCACCATGTATTTCTTTGCTACAGGTTCCTGCATCACGGAGCTTGAAAGCAATGGTCAGGATGTGGATGGAGCAGATGGGGTTATTCCATATAAACTGCCTGAGGATGATTCCGCTTCTTATGCCTATGCGGCAGATGATAAACATCGGGGTTAGGAAGAAATGAGATTATGGTTAGAAAATAGTTAAGAATTTGGTAGAAATTAGTTAGTGCAGCTTTTCTGCACTAACTAATTTATTTTTTTTACTAACTATCATTTCCCCGGTCATGAAGGTCAAGGTCATTAAGGTCATTAAGGATTTCGGGTTTTCAAAATATCCCTCAACATCCCTCTATCTTATAAAATAAGGTTAAATCAAGTTCGCCCTGCAAACAAAATCCATCCATATAAAAACTGAAAATTGTACATACCTTTTTATTTTTATACGTTATACATGATGTTTGTTTCGAATCACGCCGCAAAGTTACGACGGAAACTGCCTCTGCAGGTTTTCCCTGCTTCAAATTTACTTTGCTGAGAAGCCATTAATGCAGATTTAACACAAATTGTCCGCAGGGAAAAGCAAAGTCTCACGGATTATTTGTACCTTTGCACCTGTTTACGAACAGACAAATTGAAATTCGACTATATGACAGAACTGGAGAAATGCCTCAATGGCGAGAACTTTGACGGTGGTGATGCTGAACTCGCCGCCATGACACTACGCACGAAGCGGCTGCTGGCGGAACTGAACAGGCTCGACTATGGCGATGCCGAGGGACGGGATAACATTCTGCGCAAGATATTCGGCTCGGCTGGTCGCAACTTGTGCGTGGATATAGACTTCCACTGTGAGTACGGGAAAAACATTCATGTGGGCGATGACGTGATTATCAATATGAACTGCACATTTGTCGACAACAACCGCATCGACATCGGCTCGCATGTGCTCATTGCCTCGGACGTGAAGATATACACCGCCACTCACTCCACCCAATATGTGGACTACGAAACGGATTCTAACGCCACACCGTTTCAACGCCGCTTTGGCAGGACGCTCTATGCCAAGCCCGTCCGTATTGAGGACGGGGCATGGATTGGCGGAGGAACGGTCATTCTGCCTGGTGTGACCATCGGAGCACGGAGCGTGGTGGGGGCCGGAAGTGTGGTCACCCGCGACATTCCTGCCGACTGTGTGGCGGTGGGTAATCCCTGCAGGGTAATCAAGAGAGTGAATAACCTCACGTAGCATTCGAACCTTTCTCTATAATTCAATAAGATTATGGCATTAGACGCAGGAGTACAACTGTACAATTTCATGGAGACTTTCTACTGCTGCACGGTGACGCAGGCAAAGGAGTTCGAGTCGGTGGTGTCGGAGCACATGCTGGTGTATGTGATCAGTGGCGAACTGGATGTGCTGAGCAGCAGCCGTCGCCGGCACTTGCAGCGCGGACAGGCATACCTCATCCGCAAAAACTACAGGGCGCACAAGATTGAATACCCGTCGAAGGACGGCAAGCCGTTCAAGGGGCTGTTTCTGCAACTGAAGGCACCTATGCTGAAGAAGACGATGCACGAGTATGCACTGGGCCGCAATGACGTGAAGCCCTACAGTTCGAAGTCGCCCTACGTGATGCTGCCCGACAACCCTGTGCTGACGGGGATGTTCCGCTCGCTGGAGGGGTTCTTCGACGCGGGTCACTGTCCGTCAGAGCAGCTGATGGAGGCGAAGATCAAGGAGGTGATACTGACGCTCATCGAGATGATGCCGGAACTGAAGAGCGTGCTCTTCGACTTCGTGGAACCGTGGAAGGTGGACCTGCGAGAGTATATGAACAACAACTTCACGAGCGACCTCGACCTGGAGGGGTTTGCCCACTACACGGGGCGCTCACTGTCGGCATTCAAGAAGGACTTCGTGGAGGCGTTCCACGAGTCGCCGATGAAGTGGATTGTGAGCCGGCGGCTGCAGGAGGCCAGGCAACTGATGGAGCAGCGGGGCGAGCGGGCCAAAGACGTGTATCTGCGCGTGGGCTTCAAGAACCTGAGCCACTTCTCCACCGCCTTCAAGCGCCAGTTCGGCTTTCCCCCCTCGGCCATCGTGATGGCATGAGAACGATACATTTTAATTTAATATAGTAGAAGAATATGAAAACAATGATTTTAGTAATGACAGCAACGGTAATGCTCAGCGACGAGGATATGGCCACCGTCAACGCGATGGAATACTGCGGAGGCTCTGGCCTGAACGCCGACGAAGTGGAATTTTAATGGATAGAGGATATGACAGAATTAGAGAAACTGAAGGCAGGACTGGAATACTGCTACAACGACCTTGAGGTGGACGGGCTGAAGCAGCGGGCCATCGTGTGGTGCAAGGAGTACAACGCCATCGACGACACCAACTACGAGTCACAGTACGCCTATCAGAAACGGATGCTCGGCTCGGTGGGCGAGAAAGTGTGGATAGCCAAGACGTTCAACTGCGACAACGGCAAGAACATCCACATCGGACGCAACTTCACGGGCAACTACAACCTGACCATCCTCGACATCCGCGAGGTGTGGATAGGCGACAACGTGATGATAGGCCCCGGTACGCTCATCTCCACCGTCAACCACCCGCTCACGCCGATGGGCCGCCGCCAGCACCTGGGCATCGCCAAGCCCGTGCGCATCGGCAACGACGTGTGGATAGGCGGCAACGTCACCATCCTGCCCGGCGTCACCATCGGCAACAATGTGGTGGTAGCTGCAGGCGCCGTAGTGACCAAGGATATCCCCGACAACACCCTCGTCGGCGGCGTGCCAGCGAAGAAAATCAGGGACTTGGAGGACGATACGAAGGAATAAATTCGGCTCAGGGGAGGTTGTCCGTGGATAGACACCTCTCCAAACCAAAATATTTCTCATTCTGATTTACGATTGAATCTCTGAATTCGTTCTTTGACTATTCGTAAATAGGTACGTTTCAGCTTGTCATTCAAAAAAGAATTATTGGTCAAACGCTCTACTTCGTCTGGCAAGACAGAAAAAGAGTCAAGGATCATTTCTATACGCTTCTTCTTCAGACCGATAAGCTCTCCGAATCTCTCAAAGTCCAGACGGCAAGGATGTCCTGTTCGCTCATACACATCACTTTTCTCCAGAGTCAGAGAAAGACCACCATTCAAACCCAGGTCATCGCCCTCGATATGGAGACAGGTGTTCATCAGGTCATAGGCGGGAGCAAGCTGGTAATGCTCGCCAATTCTCATGATGGAGAAGTTTTTCAGATGGTCGTCACCATTGCCGTAGATGTAATTGAATACAACCAACTTAAAGAAACGTTCCATGGCTATCATCCAGGCAGGAATATATCGTTTTATTGCACAGGCAATATCCTCGAAGCATCCATCATATTTGAAATAAGTACCTTGCTCGGCTTCATTCTTACCAACCAGAGAAGCGAAATCCTCCATGAGATATTTGCTTCCATCCTTGGCTATGTCAAATCTCTTGGTAATATATACCATATCTCCATGAGGGGTAAAGCAAAGGCCATTTTCTGCAGTAATGATGCCATATACTTGTGAAGCTATCTGCATGGTAAGATGCTCGTTAGCTGGAATCTGCTTCCTGGTATATAGAGTATTGTCCCAAGGTGCCGGCTTCAGAATATAGCGAGAACGTTCATCCGTCTGCGAGATTCTGATGATTCCATTCTCTATCACTGCAGGAAATTTCTCCTGAGCTCCAGATACGGAGATACGTCTCATGGCTATCATAGTCTCTGATGTCTTACTGATTTCATCTATTTCAAAATCAAGCAAATGCGACACTTTCTGACCATCAAACAGTTTTTTGCAAGCTGTAGGAGAGTAAGTGGAAAACCCATCTGCAAGGGTGGATGGGCAATGATTTAATTCTTTCATGATTCTACTTCTTTTACGGTTATTGCTCCTATCGTATCATGGGTTGCTATCTTCAGAAGAAGTCCAAAGAAATCCTTCTCATCCAATCGCCAACTTCTGCAGACTATCTTTCTGTTTGCTCCTTCTGGAAGCATATTGGTAAAAACAGGGAATAGATAATCAGACTGATAAGGCTCTTCCCTGAAAGGCATGGTAAGTGAGACAGGATCATGGGTCCTATCCATCATATACTGCTTGTCGTATGTGAAGGTATAACCTCTGCCAGGAGTAGCTTCCTCTAAGAGTCCAGCCTCTATGTCGTGGCAATAAACGATAGCTTTTCTCATAA
>ERZ1026862.1468-NODE-1468-length-13812-cov-40.166679_pt1 | contig 13812 bp, 12 predicted proteins | sample MGYA00380161_ERZ1026862 | MGnify/ENA primary metagenome ERZ1026862 (study PRJEB33269, sample SAMEA4719797) | human gut metagenome | biome: human-associated habitat; feature: organic feature; material: feces | place: Cameroon | collected 2013-10 ... | reverse complement strand
TACGTACGGTGCAATGAGAGGTGCTAGGGGAGTAATCCCCTACATCTACTCTATTCCGTGAATATGGTAAAGTAGGTTAAAAGTAATATAAAGAACGTGAGGAAGTTTGTTTCGTTGCCTGATTTTTATTACTTTTGCCCCATAATTATGGACTCAAGTGTGGAAAATGTGGAGATTTACACAAAAGAGGTACCAAAAATGTGTAAAATCTCACATTTCCCCACTTCAATAAAAGAAAAGGATATGTCTAAGATATTGCAGCCAAATGGAATCAAAGAAATACCCTATGGGGTATCTGATTTCACCGTCATGAGGGATGAAAACCTTTATTATGTAGATAAGTCGATGTACATACCTACATTGGAGAATGAAGGACGTTTCTTGTTCTTCATTCGACCTCGTCGTTTTGGAAAAAGCCTGTTTATCAGTATGCTCAAGTCTTATTATGACTGCAATACAACTCCTGAGCAATTCAATAGATGGTTTGGAGATTTGTGGATAGGACAGCATCCTACCCGTTGGCAAGGAAAGTATCAGATACTTCACCTTGATTTTTCGAGTGTTGGTGGAAAAATAGAGGATGTCGAAGTTGAGTTCGACCGATATTGTCGTGTAAAGTTTGATAGCTTTGTAGATATCTATCGCGATCATTATTCACCGGAGTTCATTCAGAAGGTGTATGAGGCGCCGAATGCCAACACGAAGCTTATCTTAATCAATGACGAATCTCAGAAGTTGGGACTCCAGAATTATCTTATCATTGATGAATATGATAACTTTACGAATACGATTCTCAATGAGAAGGGAGAAGATGTGTATCATGCCATCACCCATGCCGATGGATTTTATCGTGATGTATTCAAGAAGTTTAAGGGTACGTTTACCCGTATTTTCATGACGGGTGTAAGTCCGGTGACTCTTGATGATGTGACTAGTGGCTTTAATATAGGCTGGCACATCTCTACCAAGAAGGCTTTCAATCAAATGCTTGGCTTTTCTCAGGAAGATGTCCGTAAGATGTTTGCCTATTTTAAGAGTGTGGGCAAGTTGTCTGCCGATTGCGACATTGAGTGGATGATTAACGATATGAAGCCTTGGTATGACAACTATTGTTTTGCCGAAGGGGCTTTGAATACACAAAGCAAGGTATTCAATTGCGACATGGTGGTTTATTATCTTCGTAATTATATAAACGAGGGAAAGGCGCCCAAGGAAATGATAGACCGTAACACCAGGACCGACTATAGCAAGATGAAGAAGCTCATTCAGCTTGACAAGCTTGATGGCAATCGCAAGAGTATCATTAAGACGATAGCCGAAACGGGTGAAATCGTAGCTCACTTAGAGGAGAGTTTTTCTGCCTACCAGTTGACGGACCCGAATATATTTCCAAGTCTGTTGTTCTATTATGGCATGCTGACAATTAAGGGCACTCGTGGCGACCGAATGGTTTTAGGGATTCCTAACAATAATGTTCGCAAGCAGTATTATGATTATCTCAAGGAGATGTTTGAGGAGAAGTCGCCTATTGATACGTCTAAACTCGATGATTGTTTTTACGACATGGCCTATGAAGGCAAATGGCAAGAAGGACTGACGTTCCTTGCAGAGTCTTATGCTAAGGTTTCTTCAGTGCGTGATGGTATGGAAGGGGAGAGGAATATACAAGGCTTCTTCATGGCATATCTGAATCTTTGCAATTACTATATCACAGCACCTGAGTTAGAGTTGAATCATGGTTTTTGTGATTTCTTCTTATTGCCTAATTTGGCTCATTATGCAGTAAAGCATAGTTACATCATAGAACTGAAGGTGTTGCCAAAGAAGGATTTCTCTGCTCTTTGTGAAGATAGAAAAACAACGAAGGCTGAGGCTCAATGGAATGAAGCCGTTGCTCAGATTCATCGCTATGCTGAAGCTCCTAGAGTTGAGGCATTGCGTCAGGATACCATACTCCATAAAATTGTGATGCAATTCGAGGGTTGGGAATTGAAGAAAATCGAAGAGGTAGAGTAAAAAGTGCGGAAGATTGAATGAACTCAAGTGTGGAAAATGTGGAGAATTACACAAAAGAGGTATTAAAAATGTGTAAAATCCCACATTTTCCCCACTTCGATGAATATATAGTCTGTTAGGCGTTCCGCTGGATTTGCAATCCAGCGTCAAAAAATGTCCTAACCTTTTTATGCTTTGCGGATTTGCAATCCGCATCATTTCAACACTTTGTCATTTTATAATCGGCACTTTTACCATATAAGTCTTTTCTGATTGCAGAACGATGGGAACGAAGGCTGTCAGCAGTTTATAGCGGTCGAAGAGATTTTTGATGCCTATTCCTGAGCTGGAGAAAGCCGATGGACTTTCTTCCGGATAAGGAACGAAGGCATTCGCTACGCATACATAGTCGCCATTCCTGTAAATATGAATCGCCAGCGGATGCTCCTCCGAATGCTGGTTATGCTTCACGGCATTCTCTACCAGAAGCTGAAGACTCAGTGGCAATATCTTCTCGTCATCGCTGTGACAGATACCAGCATCTATGGTAAACACAAAGTTGCCCGTGTATCTCATCTCGATGTGATGGCAGTAATCACGGATGAATCTTAAACTTTCGTTCAGCGAAACGGTATCATCGCTGATATGGGCTACGATATATTTGTAGATACGGGCCAACCTGACGGTAAACTCGCTAGCCTTCCGAGGATCTTCCTCTATGATGCCCGATAATGTGCCCAGACTGTTGAACATGAAATGTGGGTCAAGCTGTAGTTTCAGCATGTTCAGCTGGGCCTTCATCGCCTTTTCGCTTTCGCCCTTCAGTTGTTGTGCCATCTCCAGGTTTTCATCATTCTTCTGCTTCAGAATAATTCCACAAGAACGCACTATGCTCACGTTTGATATCAGGATAAACATGACGAGTTGGATATAGAAAAGTTCCACGGCAGAATTCTGCAATCCATTCATTTCCTGGATATCACAGATTCCATAGCTTAAAAAAGCACTGCAGACGGTGTTGAAGGTCAATGATATCAGGCAAAAAATATATATCCTGACACTGGTGATACCCTTGTTCAATATGCGTTTGGCTACATAATCGCATGCCATATTACTGCCAGTAAAGTAACCCGAGAACACCATCAAATATACAAGCACGAGATATATGGAAGTCTCGGAGAATGGATCTTGCACCAGAACCGACATTGGAAATCTGAAATATACTGTGATATAAAAGAATAAAAATGTGGTGACACTGATTCTGCTAACTCCCAATATTGAGAATGGAAGCCCTATTAATGCCATTATTTTTTTTTTCGTAAGTTTCATAATGAATACTTTTTAATTGGTTCTACATTTTGTTTGCAAAGGTATAATAAAAAGCTTTAACCGAAAAACAAAAATCCCATTAATCGTGAAAAACAGGCAATGAATGCCTCTATTTTTGCCTTAAATCGTTACTTCAGCTCTTGCAAACCATTGAAAACAGGGGCAGAACCATTCATTCCTTAAAAAATACGGTTCAGGGAATCATGGGGATTCATCTTGAAAAACTCTTTGTACTTTTGCATCGTCAATTAGTAATAATCATTAAATATCACAGTTATGAAAAGAATCGTTTATTTAATGGGCGTTGCATTCGTCCTCATGTTAGCGTTGGTGTCATGTACTTCTGCTGATGCAGGTTTGTCTGATACAATTACAGTAAATCAAGCTAATAGTATTACGCTTAAAAAAATTCAAGAGTACAATCAAGTCATGCTGTTACAGCATCCTCAGACTAGAGGCAGAAATAGTGGCCTAAAGATCGCTGCACATGATATTGTGGGTGCATATTCTGGAATCAATGCTGGAAAAGTTATTGCAGGGCTTTTTGGAATTGCAACAGGAGGAACGGGAACTGCTGCCACAATAATTGGCTGTGGAATCATTGGGGGTGCTGCTGCTTCGTATACATGTTATAGAAATGATAAGGGATTAGCTACAAGAATTGAGGATTTTTATAAATATTCTTTGAATATTATCAATGAGAATTTAAAGTCCGATACGACTAATTATTATATTCCATATATGTATAATCCTAAAATTATGCATGTAAAGCTTCCAAAAGGCTTTGAAACATTAAAAGATGTGGGGGAAGCTCATAACAAACTTCTTTTAGGAAGTAACTATAGCTCTCCTTCAACAAGAGCAACCGTAGTACGAGATCCTGTAGATGCTAAAATACCACCTATTCTCACACTGGACAAAGAAAAAGTTAAGATTGCATTAAATAGTAAGGATTTTAAGAATCAATTTGATAAAATTATCTCCAATTTGGATAAGTCTACCATTGATGGAGAGCTAGATATAAATGGCTATTTTAGAAAAAATCCAACTGGGTCAGTTCGTGCTGAAAATGCTATAAAAGAATACTTGAAACTTTTTACAACATATCCAGAAAATGTAGATGATATCATACAGATTACCAACGATTATATAAATATTATAGAATCGAATAATGAATTTAATGATGATGAGAAAGCTATGATTTATGCTGGTTTAATGGTATCTATTTATAGTCCACAAATATGGGATAATTTTAAATAGTTTATTATATTTCACAGAACTTTCGTATGTAGCTCAAGTACGTCTGGGCTTACTTGCGAAAGTTCAATATGTCATAGTTACATGCATATCTGAATGAAGTAATAACTATATTTACTTAGAAAATTGAAGTTTAACATCCTTTTATTGTTCTTGATACAATAATTTATTGTAGAATCGTTCTTATAAAAAATACGTATGAAATAAATATAAACAATTGAGTTTTTGTAGGTGGCATTCTTGGTTTTCTTAAGGATAAGTTGTAAGGTTTTTCTTTTCAGTTTCCGAAGGGGGACAAATGTAAGCAGGATTAGATCTTATTAGCTCCTTCGGGGAAATGCAAATAGTCTTGGATGCTTGCTGCCTGCAAAACTTCCCAAAAAATATTAAGTCATGGCAATGAAACTGTTAGTAATAGAAGATGAAAAGAGAATGTTCAATCAGCTCAGAAAGATGCTGTTGAAGATAGAACCCAATGTGGTGATAGAGGGTCCGGTGACGAGTGTGGCTGAGCTGAGAGAAATTCTCGAAGACGGCAATCGTTACGACCTCATCCTTTCTGACGTGAGAATCAACGGAGGTACCTGTTTCAATGCCTTTGAAAAGCAGAAGCCGACGGTACCCGTCATTTTCATTACCGCCTATGATGAGTATGCGCTGAAGGCATTCAGAAATAATGGCGTGGCGTATGTCCAAAAACCCGTAGAGGAAGACGAATTGAAGGAAGCGATGGAGAAAGCCAGAAAAATGCTTTCTCCACAGGAGGATATCACCCGGCTCCTCGCCATGCTCCAGCCTCAGACCCCAAAATATAGGGAACGCTTCCTGATACCAAAAGGCGACCAGTTTCAAATCGTCAACAGTTTTTCCATCAGTCATTTCGAGGTTGATGGCAAGAATACGATTGCCTATCTGGAAGATGGCACATCGGTTCATATTTCTGAGAGTATGAACGAACTCGAAGCCGAATTGGATCCCAAGATGTTCTTCCGCTGCAGTAGGCAGCATATCATCAACATCGAAGATATCGTGAAGATGGAGAGCACCTGGAATGCCAAGCTTATCCTCAGGCTCCGCCGCTATCCCGAGAAAGATTTTGAGGTGAGTAGAGATAGAGTGAAGGAACTGAAGGAGAAGCTGAACCGATAGTAGGGGGTAGAGCATGCTCTTGCTTAAAACGAAAAAAAGATGACTTCGCAAAATGCGAGGCCATCTTTTTTTCAACCCAACCATTTAAAAACGCCTTAACTCATGCAGCTTGTCAATCTTAACTCATGCAGCTTGTCACTCCGAGGGAAGTTCCAACAGCCGTCAAAATAGAGATTAAAATCTGAATAACCAATTTCCATGTTTCCTTTTTCATCTTGTTTTAGTGATTAATGATTAATGATTGATTTTTTAGTGATTAATGATTAGTGATTAATTTTTAGTGATGTGATAGGCGAGGAGAGAAGCCCCTTTCGGGGCTAACTCTACAAGGTTATGTGCTCGTTGTCGCCGCCACTGTCAGTTCCGCTGCCCGTGCCGCCGCCGGTCGTGCCAGAGTCTGAGCCGCCGCCCTGACCCGTGTTCTCACTTCCGGTTCCGCCAGAGGTACCTCCGCCCTGGGTTCCGCTGCCGCCCTGGCTGGTGTTGCCACCGCTGGTATTGCCTCCGCTGGTATTGCCTCCGCTGGTTCCGCCGCCCGGATTGGTTCCGCCGCCATCGGCACCCTCAGCTCCGTAGCTGTCGTAGGCAGTAATCTTGCAGAGTTTCTTCAACTCGCTGTTGCTCCAGCTACGGGTGTTTCTCACAATCAAGTGGATGTCCTCCACGCTGGCTGCCGAAACCTTGTCTCTGGTCAACTCGCCATGAGATTTCATGCCGATGGAGAAGAGGCCGAGGTCGCCGAGACGAACGCTCTTGCCGTCGAGGATAAGCTCCTTCAGGCAGTCGAGCATGTCCATCATCACGCCGTGCACGGTGCCTCGGCTGTAAGGCGAGTTGTGCGAAGAGATGTGGTCCACGAACTCCTCGAAGTTCATCTCTCTGTCGGTTACCACGGTGGCATACCAGAGTTCCTTACCTGCGTTCTCGCCCGTCTGAGGAGTACGCTTTACTTTACGATACTTAATGTTTCCCTGTCCCATAAGCTTTTTAATGATTAATGATTAGTGATTAATGATGATTGATTAACTCTTGCCATTCTGAGAAACCAGTGTGGGTGGTATCTCTGAATGACGGGTGCAAAGGTACGGCTTTTTTCTGAAGCCACCAAATTTCGGGTGGCGATAAGGTCCGATTTTCAGCAGCCGCTGATACCGATTTTGTTTAATAAAGCTAACTCATATTTTTGCGGCGTGGAAAACATAGTTTTTTTGACGGAAAAACATAGTTCGCCAGACAAGAGGATATATCTCGTTCGCAATTTCCCAATTCTTACAGTTCCCCCCAAATCTTACAGTTCTTACAGTTCTGACAGTTCAGAACTGACCCCCTAAAAAAGTAGATTATGAAAACTAATATATATATAATATTATATATATATTAAAATATATTAATTACTATAATCTTTCTTCCCGTTCCCTATATACCCCCTAGTTTTGAACTGTCAGAACTGTAAGAACTGTCAGAACTGTAAGAACCGTAAGGGGCATGGATTTCAGCGAAATCAAGGAACTGAAGTTCATCTTTCCCCAAAAGAAGTTTTGTTATTTCTTGACAAATTTAAAGACAGAACTTTGGCTTATGCCTGGAACCTGGTTTTTATGTTTCTTTTCTTCAAAAATTCCCTCGATATACTTTTTCAGAAACTTTTCTCCCTTTTTCTTGCTTGTTACTTGCAGAATTATTGCGATTTTCTTGTTTATCTCAGAAAAAATGATTAGCTTTGCAAATTATATTATTGAGCTTAAATAAACAAGGGCTATGATTACAAAGATTAGGTTACAAAACTGGAAGAGCTTTAAGGACTCTACTATATATATCGATTCTTTGGGTATCCTTATCGGAACCAATGCTAGCGGTAAGTCAAATGTGTTAGATGCGTTTGTCTTTCTCCGCGCCGTGGGCGAAGGTAAGAGCCTTCTTGATGCCATCCAGACTGTTAGAGGCGGAGAAGACTGGATTATCCGTAGAGGCGAGGAGTTTTTCTGTATTGAGATAGAAATAGAAATTGATGGAAGTTCCTATCTTCTTGATTTGAGGGTGATTAAACGGAATTCAGTTTTCAGTTTTGGTTCTTGTGAAATCCATCGTTTGGGTACAGAAGACGATGATATCGTTCCTGGCAAGTTTATTGATTCTGCTCGCAATATCACATGGAAAATGTATGATGTTCCAATATATCTAGATTTTTGGGCAAAGATATATGCTACATTTAGAAATATCATCATTCTTGATCCTGTTCCTGCCAAGATGCGTGATTACTGCAAGATTTCAAAAGAGTTGAAGTCTGATGGAAGTAATGTTGCTGGTGTTTTATGTGCGTTGGCGCCTGAGGAAAAGAAGAAGGTGGAAGCGCTGGTGTCTAGCTATGTTAGACCACTGCCTGAGCGTGATATTAACAAGGTGATATCTGAGCCTGTTGGTCTGATTAAGTCGGATGCCATGCTTTATTGTTATGAGGATTGGAATCCCGAACAACCTGTTGATGCAAGAGGTATGAGTGATGGAACACTTCGTTTTATAGCGATTGTCGTAGCTCTTTTGACGGTTGCACCTCATAGTTTGTTGCTTATAGAAGAGGTGGATAATGGCTTGCATCCTTCTCGTGCTAAGGAGTTGGTTGATATGTTGAAGGATTTGTCACGACAGCGCCAGGTTGATGTGCTCTGTACGACGCATAATCCAGTTTTGTTAGATGAGTTAGGAAACAAGATGATTCCGTTTATTAGCTATGTTACTCGTGACGAGAATGGTGACAGTCATGTCAATCTCTTGGAAGAAAAAGAGAATCTAGCCAAATTGATGGCTTCTGGAACAATTGGTAGAATGATGGTTAATGATAAAATATAATGAAAAAGGTATTGGTGATTGATACGAGTGTACTTTGCGTTTGGCTCAAAGTACCTGGCAAGGAAACTTGTGGTCCAAGCAAAGCCTTGGTTACATACGAGATGGTCTCTGAGAAAATAGAGGAAGAAAAGAAGAAAGGAACAACCTTTATTCTGCCGCTTGCAACGATCATTGAGACTGGAAATCATATAGCTCATTCTTCCGGAGACAGAAAGTCATTAGGCGAGGAATTTGCTCAAATTATGATTGATTCTGCTGATGAGAAATCACCATGGGCGGCATTTACTGAACAAAGCAGTTTGTGGAATCCTGAAAACTTAAAAAAGTTGGCAGAGAAATGGAAAGCAACTGTTATTGGAGGGCAAGCTTTAGGCGATGCTTCTATAGTTGAAGTAGTAAAGTATTATACTGATTTAGGATATGAAGTTGAAATCTTTACTGGTGATGAAGGACTGAAAGCTTACGAGCCAACGGTTGAAATTCCTAGGAGAAGAAGAACGTAAAAATCCGCGATATTTCTTGAGAGGCAAGACTGCCTTCACCATCCCAAGTACGAGGCCAGCAAGATCTTGGTCTCAAATCATGCAAGCTACTGGATTAACAGAAAACCAGCTGAAGCAACTTCAGTCGTAGTGTATGTACATTATCCGCCAGGCGTTTTCTTAGTATAAGTGACTATGCCAGGCGTGAAGGAAATCTCTTCAGCCATAAAAACAATAAGGGCTGCAAACGGCAATCATGCCGCTTGCAGCCCTTTCTCATTTTTTATATAATCCGAAACCTCAGATTACAATCCCTCACCTGGATGTCTTGGATCATTAGTTCCATAACCCGGTCCCCAGTCATCGAAATCATCCTCTGGCTTTTCTCCACTCGCTGCCAAGATGCTGCAGGAATGCTCCATCTCGATTACCTGAATCGATGGTGCAAAATACTCCTTCTTCTTCATCATTTCTTTCATCATTCCTTTATCGTTTAATTATTTAACAATAAATTTCTTTCCATTCTTAATATAGATACCCTTACGAGGGGTGCCATTTACGCGCTGACCCTCTAAGGTATAGATGGCTGCAGACTTGACGGATGAACCCATCTGCATGCCATCCGCCATATTGATGATGCGGATGCCGGTGGTAGAACTGTCATCTGGCATGCCGATGCTGAACATCATGGCACGGGAAGGAGCCGACTGTGATGTCTCAATGTTCAGATATACACGATAAGGTGACAAATTGCCTTCGTGAATACCGAATGTACCACCTTCACGCAAACTGTAGCTTCCTGTTCCCAGTGTTGTAGCTGTATAGACACCGCCTATTATGGCTCTTTCCAAGTCATGACAGATAGGCATCATGCCCGACTTGCCATCCCAGTCTCTCAGAGTCAGCGACTTGATTGCTGGAGCTGCTAAGAAGTTGGCGTTATACTCTACATTCTGTGCCGTTGCAACCAAATTCTGAGAAGCGTTCTCTGCTGCAAGCTTAACAATCATTGGTGTGCCAGCCTCGATGACAGACTGCTCATCGAGCATAAGAACGAATTTCAATACACTTGCATCATTTGTAGGCATGTGAATCATCATATCTCCTACAGGATAGCACTTCTCTGCACCAGCAACATCAGCTGCTTTGATATCGAAAGGAAGGCAGAGTGTCACATAACCCTTCTGTCCCTCAGTAAGCTGACGGCTATACTGAAGGTTCTTCACCGTGAACTGAGCCTGGGTGTTGATGGTTGTAGCATCGGTAAGGTTCAGTTCCTCGACATAGAACTTGCCATCTGTTGCCTCTGTTGCCTCCAGTGTTCCATCTGCATCTGCTACATACTTATGAAGAGTGCAGCTCTCGTTGCGGCAGCCCTTCTGGTAGATGTGCTTGTCGGCATCAAACTCTACTCCTTCAATGTCAAGATGGTATGTGGTAGACTTCAGAGTAGGATCATTGCCATACTTGATAGACTTATCATCTTTGTAACAATAATCATAAGCTGCAAAGTATACAGTATTGCCCTCCGCAGCAACAAGCACAGGATAAGCATCTGCATCAGTTTCAGAGAGTTTCTGATACCAAGCCAGTTTGCCTTCTGATGTACTTCCGTTGAGCAGGTAAGCCACCTCACCGCTCTTCAGCTGCTCTGCGGTGAATGCCTTGACCACGTCAGCTTCATTCTTACCGTCAGGATAGGTCAATGAGCCATCTCCGATAGTCCTTACAGCATCACCTGTCTGCTCAGTTCCATTGATGGTAAGCTTCGCACTACTGTTGTATGCCAAGATGCCAGAAGCGGTGCTAGAGGAGTTGTTGATGGATCCTACAAGGAGACCGGCACTCTTTGTATCAGAAGTAGCAGTAACATTACCAGTGCCAAGCACATTGTTCAGTTTGCATCCCAAAACATTTCCTATCAAGTTTCCGACAAAACCACGTCCAGTTATATCGCCATAATTGGCACTGTTCTGGATGATTCCTGAGCTAAATTGTCCAACCATGCCACCAACGCTGTTTCCCGTACCTGTTACGGCACCATAATTAGCGCATGAAATGATGGAATTGTCGAAATCGAAATCAATATAGGCACCCAAAATACCTCCTACTTTATCTGTACCCTTCACTGCTGCATGATTTTCGCAGTTGATGATGTTGCCCTCTGCTCCACTTCCTACAATTCCGCCAGTTGACATGTTTCCTACTACCGAACAGCTAGCCAAGGTCTTGATATTTTCAATCATACAAGACCCTGCGGATCCTGCCAATATTCCAGTATAACGTTTACCAGTACTATTCACCCTCGCATTATCGAAAGTGATGTTCTTGAGACTGCCAGCTTCTGCATTGCCAAAGAAACCGGTATTTTCAGAGGTGGCATTGATGTAGAGATTGCTGATGGTCTTTCCGTTGCCATCGAATGTACCTTGATACTTATTATTATCTGTGTTTCCGATAGGAGTCCAACTGAGCTCTTCTACCTGCGTTCCGGTATCAGCCTTATGGCATACAGTGCTCATATCAATTGCTTTCACAGCATCGGCAATCTTTGCACAGGCGTTAATATTACCTTCATTCACGCAGTCACGGAACCACGCCAGATGATCTGCCGTCTTCAGCAAGAAAGGCTTTGCCTCGCTTCCATTACCAGCCATGCCTGATGGCAATTGCAAAGGGGTCAGTTTTACATTGAGCGTAGCATTGCATTCGATGGCATTGTCTTTGTATTGTCTTGCACCGATATAATAAGTGGTGCCTTTTGTTACCATATAGGTGATCTTGAAGTCGCGGCTATTGCCTTCATCATCATTATAAGTCAAGCAAGATGCAGCCGTACGGCTCTCCCACAGGGTACCATAGGTATCTTTGCCGTTGCTGTTTGCCGTCACCGCCAATGTGCCATCTTCTGGAGCTGTATATTTATAAAGATTGTAACCGCTGATTTCATCCCTACTGCCATACGTTTTTTCGAGTGTTATGTTATTGTCGCCCGATGTCAAGAAAGGAATTTCCTGCTGGCATTTCTTACACTTGTCGTTCTCATTATATTCATGTCCGGTTGCTGATACTACAAGATTGCTCACCTCTTGTGTCATCTGCTTGTCCGAGAAAGACTTATGGCAAAGATTACATTCCCAATATTCCATTTTGCCATCTACGAAGCAAGTAGCAGCCACGGATTCATGATGTACGGGACTATCGCCATGATTAAACGTTAATGTGCCCTCTTGTGCTGGCTTTGTGTTGGTAAATTTATCTACACCTTCCAACTCACCTGAACATTTCATGGTTATATGACTATCCGAATACACCTTATCAGCAGAGCCAGGTAAAGGATAATTGTCTGTGTTCAGATTTTGCCCCCATTTTGCACATTCAGAGGCATTTCCCTGGAGTATAAAAGCAACCAATCCACTCTTCAATTGTTCTGCAGAAAATGCCATTATCTTTTCGGCAGATGTCATTGAGCCATATCCGATAGCCTTGACAGCATCATCTGTCTGCTCTGTTCCATTGATGGTAAGCTTCGCACTGCTGTTGTATGCCAAAATGCCAGAAGCAGTGCTGGAGGAATCTTCTTTGTATCCAATAAGGAGACCGGCACAATCTGTATCAGAACTAGTTGTAACATCACCAGTGCCAAGCACATTGTTCAGATTGCATTCATCAGCACCTCCTATTAAGTTTCCGACAAAATTACCTCCAGTTACATCGCCATAGTTAGCACTGTTCTGAATGGTTCCAGAGACAAAATTTCCAACCAGGCCACCAACGCAGTATCCCGAGCCTGTTACAGCACCATAATTAGCGCATGAAGTGATGGAATTGTAGGAACACGCATAGTCACCTACAATACCTCCTACAATATCTGTACCATTCACCTTTGCATGGTTTTCGCTGTTGATGATGTTGCCCTCAGCATATCCTGCTATTCCGCCAACGGATTCTTTTCCTTCTACCGAACAGTTTGCCATGGTCTTGATATTGTCAATCATACAAGACACAGCTTTTCCTGCCAATATTCCTGTGATATTAGTTTCAGTACTATTCACCTTCGCATTGTCGAAAGTGATGTTATTGATTCTGCCAGCATCAGCATAGCCGAAGAAACCGGTATTATCAGAGGTGGCATTGATGTAGAGATTACTGATGGTCTTTCCGTTGCCATCAAATGTACCATAAAACGGATTAGAATCGTTACCAATAGGAGCCCAACTAAGTTCTTCTGTATTCGTAGCGGCATCCTTCGCATGGCAGAAGTCCTTTAGGTCTATGATCTTTACGCCATCGGCAATCTTTGCGCAGATATCATTTCTTCCGTTATTCACCTCATCACGGAACCACGCCAGTTCTGCTGCAGAGGATATCTTATAAGGATTGCCTACTGAGCCATCACCACTGGAAGGCCTCGTTTGTGCCCATGCCCCCCCCATAAGGCATGAGGATAGCCATCACGAGCAGCAGCATCGTGACGAGCCGATTCGATTTGTGTACTTGTTTCTGTTTCATACTCAATGTTTTATTAAATGATTGATGTAAAATTTTATTTCATGTATTCATCTATTGACAGATAAATAGAATATCTGATTCACTCTGCAAATATACCAAAATTATTTGGAATAAGATGTATCTTTTCTCTGTTCATGTGTCACCTTCCTCTGTTCAAGGTGTCGCATTGCTGCAATGCGACGGGTAAATTTTGTTATTTAGGTGGTAAATTCTGTTTTTTCCGTTTTTCCCTCCCATTTTC
>ERZ1026862.1466-NODE-1466-length-13822-cov-15.932956_pt1 | contig 13822 bp, 11 predicted proteins | sample MGYA00380161_ERZ1026862 | MGnify/ENA primary metagenome ERZ1026862 (study PRJEB33269, sample SAMEA4719797) | human gut metagenome | biome: human-associated habitat; feature: organic feature; material: feces | place: Cameroon | collected 2013-10 ... | reverse complement strand
TTATATATATGTATAGCAAAGACGAATTAGTATCTAAAAGTATCTCTGAATTAGAAGATATTGCTAATAACTTGGGTATAGATTCTACAAAGAATATGTCTCAAGAAGAATTGATCTATGCTATCTTAGATCAACAAGCAATAGTCGAAGGTAGCAAGAATCCATTGGGAGGTAAAAGAAAACGCACACGAATATTGAAGAAAGACACAGACAGGGTTTATTCAGTACATGGAAGAGATGGTGAAAATTATGATATGAAGAAAAACAAAGTACAGCTGCCAACAGAGAAAACTCTTTTTACTGATATAACAAAAGAAGATTCTGATAATATTGATTCAAAAACAACTGACGGAAATCAAAATAAAGATAATATGTCTATGGAAAATACAAAAGATGAAATTCCTGAACCTACTCAGCAGAATTTGTCAGAAAATAGCAACAACGACATTGATGTAGAAGCCTTAAAAGCAGAACTCGCATCTATGCCAAAGCATCGTGGTCCAAAGACAAAGCGCGAAAGAGAGATTTTGTCACTTCTTGAAGAAGCTCAAAAAAGGAACACAAATACTACTTCTGAAAATGAAATCACTAAAGACATCGAAGAACCAAGAGCAAACGTTGAAGAATTTATTGACTTACAACAAAATGCAGAACCAGTAAATACAAATATTGATTTTGTACCGGAGGAGCATTATACACCTACTAAATCAGATGATAATAATGAGTTAATAGAGCAACTTCAAAACAAAATGTCGAATCCTAATACTAACGGCATTGAGCAAGAAGAGTTTAGTCAAGAAAATATTGAAGGTGTTTGGGATGGTGATCCTGCTGATGGTACAGACTTCATAATAGTAGTTGACTTACCTATTGAGGATCAAGGTATTACACCAAATTATGATATGTTCGATAATCCTACCATATCAACACCGACTCCGTTACAACCTAATTATCAATCACAATACCAACAGCCACTTCAACAAGAAGAACCTATTCAGAAAGAATACGACTTTGAAGATATAATAAAAGCAAATGGCGTATTAGAAATAATGCCTGATGGCTATGGTTTCCTACGTTCAAGCGATTATAACTATTTGTCATCACCAGATGATGTTTATGTTTCTAATCAACAAGTAAAGAAGTATGGTTTAAAAACAGGTGATGTTGTAGAATGTTCTGTTCGCCCTCCTCGTGATGGTGAAAAATATTTTCCATTGACAAGTATTATTAACATAAATGGACGTATCCCTGCAGAGATACGAGATCGTATTCCTTTCGAACATCTCACACCTCTGTTCCCTGAAGAAAAGTTTAATCTCTGTGGTGATCAACAAACAACAAACTTATCAACGCGCATAGTTGATCTATTCTCACCTATTGGAAAGGGACAACGTGCACTCATTGTTGCTCAGCCTAAAACAGGTAAGACAATTCTCATGAAGAGTATTGCTAATGCAATTGCTGCAAACCATCCTGAGGCATATCTTATGATGTTACTCATTGATGAACGCCCTGAGGAGGTAACTGATATGGCTCGTACAGTAAATGCCGAAGTAATCGCCTCTACATTCGATGAGCCTGCAGAACGTCACGTAAAGATTGCAGGCATAGTATTGGAAAAGGCAAAGCGAATGGTTGAATCAGGACATGATGTTGTTATTTTTCTTGATTCAATCACTCGTTTGGCACGTGCATATAACACCGTAGCTCCTACTAGCGGTAAAGTTCTTACAGGTGGTGTTGATGCCAATGCACTACAAAAGCCTAAGCGATTCTTTGGTGCTGCAAGAAACATAGAAGGTGGTGGCTCTCTAACAATAATTGCAACAGCACTTATCGATACAGGAAGCAAAATGGATGAGGTTATCTTTGAAGAGTTTAAGGGTACAGGTAATATGGAGTTGCAGCTCGATCGCAGCTTGTCAAACAAACGAATATTCCCTGCTGTCAATCTTGTTGCTTCAAGTACACGTCGCGATGATTTGCTGCAAGACAAGACAACATTGGATCGTATGTGGATTCTTCGCAAGTTTATTGCTGATATGAATCCTATTGAAGCGATGAACTCTATTCATGATCGTATGGAAAGGACTCGCAATAATGATGAGTTTCTATTATCAATGAATGGGTAAAAAAATAAAGGTGTCAAGTATGAAACGGAATATTATAGTTTCGTACTTGACACCTTTTTTATAATCATTACATGACAGTTTGATGTATAGAAATAAGGTTCTTAGCAAAAAAAACAAAATAATTAGTATTGAATAACTACATATTGAGTTTTTTTGTTACCTTTGCAGTATCTTTGAATGTAGATATTATAGAGAATAGTTTTAATTTTATTAAAATACAAAGTAAAATGACAATCGATCAATTTAACTTTGCCGGTAAGAAGGCAATCGTTCGTGTAGATTTTAACGTTCCATTGGACGAGAATGGTAATGTAACCGACGACACCCGTATCCGTGGTGCCCTCCCTACTCTTAAGAAGATTTTGGCTGATGGTGGTGCAGTCATCATGATGAGCCACATGGGTAAGCCTAAGGGTAAGGTTAATCCAAAGCTCTCTCTTTCTCAGATTGTTGCTAAGGTTTCTGAGCGTCTTGGTGTAGAGGTTAAGTTCGCTAACGACTGCGCAAACGCTTCTGAGGCTACTGCAGCTCTTAAGCCAGGTGAGGCTTTGTTGCTTGAGAACCTTCGTTTCTATCCAGAAGAGGAAGGCAAGCCTGTAGGTGTTGAGAAGGGTACTCCAGAATACGACGAGGCAAAGAAGGCAATGAAGGAAAGCCAGAAGGAATTTGCTAAGAAGTTGGCTTCTTACGCTGACGTATATGTTATGGACGCATTCGGTACAGCTCACCGCAAGCACGCTTCTACAGCTGTTATCGCTGATTCTTTCGACAAGGATCACAAGATGCTCGGCTTCCTGATGGAGAAAGAGGTAAAGGCTGTTGACGCAGTTCTCGGCAACATCAAGCGCCCATTCACAGCTATCATGGGTGGTTCTAAGGTTTCTACTAAGATTGGTATCATCGAAAACTTGCTTACAAAGGTTGACAACTTGATTCTTTGCGGTGGTATGACTTATACATTCGCTAAGGCTCAGGGTGGTAAGATTGGTATGTCAATTTGCGAGGACGACAAGCTCGACGTAGCTCTCGACGTAATCAAGAAGGCTAAAGAGAATGGTGTAAACCTCGTACTTGGTACAGACTCTATCTGTGGTGACGCTTTCAAGAACGATTGCAACACTATGGTTTGCCCATCTAACGATATCCCTGATGGTTGGGAAGGTATGGACGCAGGTCCTGCTACTCGCGAGCTCTTCGCTAATGCTATCAAGGGTGCTAAGACTATCCTTTGGAATGGTCCTGCTGGTGTATTCGAGTTCGATAATTTCGCTGGTGGTTCAAAGGCTATTGCTGAAGCAATCGCAGAGGCTACTAAGGAAGGTGCATTCTCACTCATTGGTGGTGGTGACTCAGTAGCTTGTATCAACAAGTTCGGCTTGGCTGATCAGGTTTCTTATATTTCAACAGGTGGTGGTGCATTGCTCGAGGCTATCGAGGGCAAGGTTCTTCCAGGTGTAGCAGCTATCAAGGGTGAGTAATCATTCTATCATAAAGAATATCATTACATCCAATATTAAGGGTGCATGCCGTTGTGCATGTACCCTTTTATTGTTTTCATCTTTTTCGCCTGTTTTAGCACAAAGACACGAGATTCTCTCGCCTACCATTACTTCACTACAAGTAGTAGCAGGCAAAGATTGGCTTTTACCTCCAATCACTCAGCTTGGTGGAGAACCAATAAACATTTCGTTTGATGACCTCACTCACGAGTATCATCGATATACTTATCGCATAGAACATTGTGAAGCAGACTGGACAACATCCGAAGAAATCTTCACAAGCGACTATTGCGAAGGCTACTATGAGGACAATCCTATCGACGACCTCGTAGAGTCGATAAATACCAACACTCTCTACACTCATTATTCGCTACCGATACCTAACGAGCGTTGCCGACTGAAGATTGGTGGCAACTATCGTCTTACTGTAGTCGACAATAATAATGACGACACACCCATCCTTACTGTCTGCTTTATGGTTGTTGAGCCTTTGATGAAAGTTGGTCTTTCTATGACTACCAATACCGACTACGACATCAACAAACGTCATCAGCAGATAGCTATGGATTTGAAATATGGAAATCTTACTGTCACATCGCCAGAAACACAAATAAAAACTGTGGTGATGCAAAACGGAAGATGGGATAATGCTGTTGTCAACGCTAAGCCACAATATGTGATGAATGATGGACTGCGTTGGGATCATTGCCGCGACTTCATCTTTAATGGCGGCAATGAATATAGAAAGTTTGAAATTCTTGACCCAGGACATCCTACCCTTGGTATAGAAACAATATCTTGGGATGGCGAAAACTATAACGCTATGATTTGGACAGACGAGCCACGCCAAAGTTATATTTACGACGAGGATGCTAATGGCGCTTTCTATATAAGAAATAGCGATAATTTTGAGAATGACTATTCGTCTGATTACATTCTCACTCATTTTCGCTTAAAGTCTCCACGCCTTGAAGGTAAGGTTTATCTCAATGCCTCTTGGACTTACGACCGCTTTGAGCCTAAGTACGAGATGCAATATGATGATTTGGCACAACTATATACTACAACTCTTCCGCTAAAACAAGGCTACTACTCTTATCAATATCTGTGGCTACGTAATGACGGAACCACAGCACCTGTGCCTTCAGAAGGCAACTTCTATCAAACCGAAAACCAATACCAAGCCTTGGTATACTATCGCCCTATAGGCGGACGTACCGACAGATTGGTTGGCTTCGGGCAGATTAGAAGATAAGTAAAGAACGAAGAATTGAAATGTAAAGAACTAAAAGTTATTTAACGCTTCGTATATTCTTTGCACAGGCAATCCCATCACATTAAAGTAACTACCATTCAGCGAAGTTACGCCAATATATCCTATCCATTCCTGAATGCCATACGCACCAGCTTTGTCTAATGGCTTATATTGTGTGACGTAATAATCTATTTCTTCGTCGGTAAGAGTCTTGAAAGTTACATCTGTTGTGACAGCAAAAGCTTGTTGCTTACTTGTAGTAGTCAAGCAAACACCTGTTATAACCTGATGCGTCTTGCCACTCAATTCTCTAAGCATACGTTTAGCGTCGGTTTCGTCTTTTGGCTTTCCCAAAACTTCATCGCCAAGCACCACAACGGTATCTGCAGTCAGCACCAATTCACCTTCGGCAATAGTATAAGCAGCAGCCTTTTTCTTTGATATGTATACTGGTATTTCTGATGCCGGAAGGTCGTGAGGATAGCTCTCGTCGATGCCATCAACTACCCTAACCTCATAGTCTAAATCAAGTCCTGCCAACAATTCTTTTCGACGAGGAGAGTTAGACGACAATATAATCTTATACTTCATAGTTTCGAGATAAATATATTGTTATACAATAAGTTACCATCCAAAGGCTTTTGCGTCATCAAGCCATTTGCCTTGGGCTCTAAGCACCTGTTCTATCACATCACGAGCACAACCGCACCCACCATTCTTATCGCTAATATAAAGGCTTATTGCCTTAATATCTGAGCAAGCATCCTTAGGACAACAAGGACAACCACAAAGGCGCATTAGCTGGTAGTCAGGAATGTCGTCGCCCATATACATAATCTCATCATCGCTAAGCGAATACTTCTTCTTCAGCTCAGCATAAGTTTCTGTCTTTACGGCAGCCTTCATGTATACGTCTTCAACTCCCAGATACTCATATCTCTTTCTTATTGAGTCTGAATGTCCGCCTGTTATAATGGCTATCTTCAGTCCCAACTTCTGAGCCAACTGTATGGCATATCCATCCTTAATATTTACTGTACGCAGAGGTTGTCCCTCAGCATCCATAGCAACAGTTTGCATCGACAATACTCCGTCTACATCAAACACAATGGCCTTAATCTTTTTCAAATCATAGTTTATCATATTGCAAAGATAGTGCAAGCGAATGGAATGACAAAACAAAATACGCAGTTTTTGTTTTTCATTCCTGAGCGAAGCCTATCTTATCCTTTGCTTTATTCATTTCCTTATTGGTTAAAGACTTATAAAAGTTTTGAACTTCATCGATATTTTTCTAATTTTGCATTATGCAAAACATCAGGGTAAGCATAATAAGCAATAGCAAAGAGTTGCCACAGATGACATGCAACAACTTCTTTCATAGCGTAGAGCTGTTTGGTATTATCGAACGCTCTTCGGCGCAATCGCCGTATATGGCAGTTGCTACTACTGACGAAGGAATAGTTGTTGCCCATTTGTTGGCAATCATACGCAGGCGTGGCTCACTCATGCCTCCATACTTGTTTACCCAAGGGCGCATACATGGCGAAGGCGACTATGAACCAATATGTACAGATAAAGAAAAGGTTTTTGGTATGATGCTTAGAGCCATTACGAGGAAGTTTCGCCGTAAACTTTGCTTGTTTGTAGAATTTAGCGACCTTTCGCAAAAGATGTTTGGCTATCGCTATTTCCGTAAGGAAGGCTATTTCTGTGTAAACTGGCAAGAAGTTCACAACTCTCTTCATTCAAAATCACCAGAAGAGCGACTTTTGCCAAAAGCTCAGAAATATATTGTGAATATGGATACTGATAATATCAGAGTAGAAATTGCCGATACTGATTCAGATATTAAGGCGTTCTATACTATCCTTCGCAATAACAACAGGCTTAACCTGCGCAGACTCATCCCACCTTACGATCAATTCCTTGAACTTGCTAAAAGCAAGAATGCTAATGTGTTTGTACTGAAATACAAAGACAAGCTTATTGGTGGATGCGTATGTGCCTATTCTGAATCAAATGCGTATCTTTGGTTTCTTGCATCACGCAATAAGCGCTATATGCATCTACACCCTAATTATATTATGGTGTGGAAAGCTATAAACTATGCCTACAACCAAGGCTATGCTCACTTCAGATTCCTTGATGCAGGACTTCCTACTCCAGGCAACCCACATCGCAAATTCATCCTTAATTTTGGTGGCAAGCCTATAGCCAAATACCGTTGGTTTAAATTCTCCATCGGATGGATAAACAAACTTTTATTCAGAATATACAACGAATAACAACAAAAGAAATATCAACAACAAATGAACTTATCGACAATAGGAAATAAAATCAAGGGCAACCATACTATGACTGAAGGAACCGTGTATTCGATGCTAATAATATGCGGCATCTCACATTTCCTAAACGACATGATACAGTCAATAATACCTTCTATTTATCCGATATTGAAAGACAAATTCGACTTTTCTTTTGCACAAATAGGCATCATCACTCTGATTTTTCAGATGACGTCTTCCATACTTCAGCCTTTCACAGGACTCTATGCCGACAAACATCCACGCCCATACGCTCTATCCGTAGGTATGTGCTTCACTTTAGTAGGATTATTGGTTCTTGCTTTTGCCGAGAACTATCTACTCATACTTCTTGCCGTTAGTGTTGTCGGTCTCGGCTCGTCAGTCTTCCACCCTACAGCCTCACGCGTAGCCCAATTGGCATCTGGAGGCAAAAAGAGTTTGGCACAATCTATCTTCCAAGTTGGCGGTAATGGCGGTTCAGCTCTTGGTCCACTCCTTGCAGCAGCCATCATCCTCCCCTTTGGTCAGCATTCAATTTCCTTCTTCGCTTTAGCGGCCTTGCTGGCAGCCATTATCATGGTAAGACTGGGCTCTTGGTATAAAGCACGTATGGCATATGCTACCAAACATCCGCAAAAGACTGTCGGTATAAATACCAACATCTCTAAACGTGCTAAATACGGAGCATTAGCCATTCTCATCATGCTTGTATTCTCGAAGTATTTCTATACTTCTTGCATCACAAGCTATTTTACATTCTTCCTGATTGACAAATTCGGCATTTCTGTCGGAGCTTCACAGCTATGCCTATTTGTCTTCCTTGCAGCCTTCGCTATAGGAACTGTAGCAGGAGGACTGTTGGGCGATAAGTTTGGCAGAAAATACGTAATCTGGTTTTCCATTCTTGGCTCAGCTCCATTTGCCCTTATCATGCCTTATGCCAATTTTGCATGGACCATCGTCTGCACTTTCCTCTCAGGCTTGATTATTGCATCTGCATTTTCGTCAATCGTAGTCTATGCAACCGACCTTATGCCAGATAAAGTAGGATTGATTGCTGGTATATTCTTTGGTTTGATGTTCGGTCTTGGTGGTCTTGGCTCAGCCTTCTTTGGTTGGCTTGCCGATAAAACGAGCATAGAATTCATATTCCAAGTTAGCTCCTACCTTCCACTTCTTGGTATAATAGCAGGGTTCTTGCCAAACACACAAACATGCAAGTAGTATCAATCTTTCTTTTTACCGAATTCAGGCTCTACCTTTATCAAAGCAGCCATGATAAATGTCACAATACAGCAAGCCATTACTATAATGAAGAATGTCTGATAGCCTACAGCCTCTTGTAAATTACCTGCAAATAGTCCAGGTATCATCATTGATAAAGCCATAAATGCTGTACACAATGCATAATGTGAAGTCTTATAATCGCCACGACTATAATAAATGAGGTAGAGCATATAAGCTGTAAAACCGAACCCGTAACCAAACTGCTCAATAAATACACACGCATTAATAATGAAAAAATTACTTGGAAGGTAATAGCTGAGATAAATATAGACAGCATCAGGTAAAGTGATGGCCCAAACCATTGGCCACAACCATTTCTTTAAGCCACCCGTTCCGGCACAGATTCCGCCAATAATACCACCAAGGGTTAGTCCGATAACACCCACGGTACCTTGCACCAAACCATACTGCTCGGCAGTAAGTCCTAAACCTCCAACGGCAGTATTGTCTACAAGAAACAAGGCTGAAACTTTTGCCAACAAACCTTCTGGCATACGATAAAGCAACATAAACAAAATGCCTATGATGGTTTCTTTCACAGGAAATTTAGTAAAGAAATCTACAATTAGTCCCAACATGCTCTTCTGCTCGGCTTCGGGTTCCAAGCATTGCTTTTCGTCTACAGAAACAGCTGTAGTTGCGCCTTCTTTAGCCTTTGGCAACACAGCACTATGCCAAAGCCAAAGGGCTACAAACAGAGCACAGGCTCCATAAAACATCAGACTCCACGACAGCGGAATAGACTGTCCAAATCGTTCTTGCAATGCGCCGGCAATCATAACGAGAATGCCAGAGCCAATGATTGTTGCCAAACGATAGAAGGTGCTACGAATACCTACAAACAACGATTGTTCATGCTCATCGAGGGCTATCATATAATAGCCATCAGCAGCTATGTCGTGAGTAGCGCTTGAGAATGCCATTATCCAAAAGAAGAACAATGTTCCTTGAAGCCAAAAGTTGGTTGGAATGGTGAAAGCTACGCCGCCTAATGCAGCTCCTATGAGTAGTTGCATTATGAGTATCCACCATCGCTTAGTTTTCACGAGGTCTACAAGTGGACTCCACAACGGTTTAATTACCCATGGCAGATATAGCCAAGAAGTATAGAATGTGATGTCAGCATTGCTAAGTCCCATCTGCTTATACAAAATCACAGAAATGGTCATCACAGCAACGTATGGTATTCCCTCAGCAAAATAGAGGGTTGGAATCCATGCCCAAGGAGAAGTTTGTTTTTTCATCTATATATATAATATGTATACGTTCTTATTTTATATTAGCACCTACAAAAGTATAAAAAACTTTTATTACTCTAAAGGATTTTAAGATTTTTCTTTTCCCATATCACAATTTATTATTAATTTTGCAAACAAAATATAATTACTAATTTAAACATGAAGAAAATATTTGTTTCAGCATTTTTATTAATGTCTGCTGCTTGCGGTATAGCTCAAGACGCTATTCCTGCATGGATAAACAATGTGAAGCTTTCGGGTTACGGAATGGTACAATACCAGGCAAGCGACCAAGAAGACAAAGAGTCTAACTCTTTCAACCTTAGAATGTTGCGTCTTTCGCTTGAAGGAAGAGTTGTACAGGATTTCTATTGGAAAGCTCAGATACAATTCAATGGTAACACATCTACTTTGGGTAGCTCGCCAAGAGTTGTAGACTTGTTTGCTGAATGGCAAAAATACAAGGCTTTCAGAGTAAAGGTAGGTCAGTTTAAGCGTGCTTTCACTTTTGAAAATCCTATGCACCCTGTAGACCAGGGCTTCATGAGCTACTCACAGAACGTATCAAAATTGGCAGGTTTCTCAGATCGTGCAGGTGGTCACGCAAGTAATGGTCGCGATATTGGTGTACAATTCCAAGGCGACATTGTGAAGAATGCTGCTGGTCGTGAACTTCTCCACTATCAGGTGGGAGTATACAACGGTCAGGGCATCAACGTAAAGGATGTTGACCAGCGCAAGGATGTTATCGGCGGTGTATGGGTGATGCCTGTAAAGGGAATGCGTCTTGGTGTTTTCGGATGGGAAGGCTCTTACGCTCGCGATGGCAAATGGACCGCAGAGGATGGAACCGAGAAGACTGGTGTAAGGAGTCTAAACCAGCATAGATATGCTATTAGTGGCGAATATGTAGTTAACGACTGGACATTCCGCTCTGAGTATATCCACTCTACAGGTGAGGCTTTTGCAAAGTCGCTAGTAAACACTAACGATGCCAATTCAAAGGATTGCAATCTTTCATCGCTTGGCAACAAGGCTGACGGTTTCTACGCTTTGGCTATTGCGCCAATCATCAAGAAGAAGCTTCACGTAAAGGCTCGCTACGACCTTTACAGACCAACAGCCGACTGGAGCAAGGCTCGCACACAATATGAGTTTGGAGCAGACTATGAGTTCCACCGTAATTTTCAGATTAGTGCAGAGTTTGCTCGCATCAACGATCGCTCTTTGAAGACAGACCACAACTACAACATGGTAGATGTAGAAGTTGATTTCAGATTCTAAGAAATTACTCTATATCTATTTTAGAATATAATAATAAAATATGAACGATACTAAACTTAAACAACACAGCAGTAACACTTTTTTTACCCCCCCCCATCAACATCACCATCATCACCACGAAGATGGAGCTGACCAGTTCAGAAGACATATGAAAAACGAAAAACGTCGTTGGGAACTGATGGGTAAGATTACATTCTATGTGTTAATCATTTTAATAGTTATGACTTTTGCATTCTTAATGTGGTCGTACGACATTATTTAATAACAAAAGAAATTATTTCCAAATATCGTCTTCGCTCTCTGTGATGCGGAGGCGATATTTTTTATCCATAGATATCCTCATTACTTTTGTTGGCAAGTTGTCTGCTGATTTCATACACAAAGCCACATATCCCATTGTGCGTCTAAGGTTTAATTCTACACAAGGATGAAGACAAAAACCCCTATCTTTGTCTGCAACTATCATCATATCTACACCAAAATGTCCTTCATAAATACCTTTAAATCCCTTGCTTGCTAAAACAGCTATTTTAGCTATTGCATCATCTAAAATACTAAGAGGAATATATTTAGAAACCACTTTACGTTTGCGGTTTTCTGGGGCTATAATATTGCCAGTATATGTTCCATTTTTGGTTTCAAATAAAGAAAGCCCCAAGAACTTAACATTACCATCTTTACAACAATAGAATTCACCTGCAAGATCAAGTATCTTTGTATAAAAAGGTTCTATCATTATATAGCCTTGTTTTGCAATCGTATTTGCAACCCATCCCTCAAGATGTGGCGAAAGGGTATTTTTAGAAACGTATCTCACCCCTCTTCCACTACAACTCCACGGAGCTTTAAGTACCCAAGCAGGATAATTATTTATATTTATAGCTTCTGCTACCGACTTTGCAACAAAGGCCTCGCCTATAAGATGATTGCTATCAGTAACTAAAGGTTGCAAAATATTATTTGCAGCCCACTCCCTACCACTAATATTTCTAAGTTCATTCAGAATGCTTTCGGTAGGCATCACTGTTTCACATTTTAATCCTAAGTCAAAAAGATATCTCTTTATGGCTTTATCCCATCCCCATACACATATTTCTTTTAAGTCTGAAGTGTCCAATTTCTTTATTTCAGTAGGTTCCACAAGCTTACAAGTCAAGTTATCAAAACCTATACGCTTAAGAGACTCTTTCGCCATAACTTTGTCATCAACAATAACAAAATCGCCATCGTCAGCCCAAGTTGCTGCGATGAAACCTAAATCATGATGTAGTTGTCGTGCTGCATGAGGAGGAGTAAATGGAGCCTTGTTTGAAGCCAAGGCTGTATCATGCTCTGGATTAAAAATATGTATTTTCATAAGTGCAAAGTTACTTCTATTTTTGTCAAAAGCAACAACAAACGCTTTGAAATGTGCAAAAAAACTAAAAATACAAACTTTTTGTAATCTAGACTTTGCAATTATCAAAATTAGTATTATCTTTGCAACAATTAAAGAACGCATGTTATTTAATCGTTAGCTTAATAAGCAGAATAACGAATATATATATGCGTAGAATATAAAAACAAACTTTAGACGAAGAAACAAGACCTTCTATGGAAGCATTTTATCGTACACACGCATACCTTGTAGAGCATGCAGATGTTCCTGTTCGCCGTACATTATTAGACGAAATAAATTGGAACGACCGCTTGATAGGCATCAAGGGAACACGTGGCGTTGGCAAAACTTCTTTCTTGCTTCAATATGCAAAAGAGAAATTTGGTAAAGATGATAGGAAATGTCTTTATGTCAATATGAATAACTTCTACTTCCAAGGGCGTGGTATTGCTGACTTTGCTGGTGAATTCGTTAAAAATGGTGGCAAAGTATTGTTAATAGATCAAGTTTTCAAAGAACCTGATTGGAGTCAACAGATGCTTACATGTTATAACAACTACCCTGAGCTAAAGATTGTTTTTACGGGTTCAAGTGTAATGAGACTTAAAGAGGAAAATCCAGAAATCGGAGGTATAGTACAAAGCTATAATTTACGAGGATTTTCATTTAGAGAATTTCTCAATCTCAAGACAGGCAATAATTTTCAACCTTTTACTCTTGATGAAATCCTTCATGACCATGAAAGGATTATAAAGCAGATATTGCCAAAGGCGAGCCCTGCACAATATTTCCAAAGTTACATACATCATGGTTTTTATCCTTTCTTCTTAGAAAACAGAAACTTTTCTGAAAATCTACTCAAAACCATGAACATGATGATTGAAGTAGACATTTTGTTTATTAAACAGATAGAATTGAAATATCTTGCCAAAATAAAGAAACTGTTCTATCTCTTGGCGGTTGATGGTCCAAAAGCTCCAAATATTAGCAAGCTTGCAGAACAGATAGACACTAGTAGAGCTACTGTAATGAATTACATTAAATATCTTGCAGATGCTCGATTAATCAACATCATCTATCCTGTAGGAGCAGATTTCCCTAAAAAGCCAACAAAGATAATGATGCACAATTCCAATTTGATGTATGCAATCTATCCTAACAACACCACATTACAAGATTCTATGGAAACATTCTTTGTAAACTCGTTGTGGAAGGATCATAAAGTAAATCAAGGAGGAAAAGATAATCACTACATTGTCGATGGTAAACTTAAATTCAAAATCTGCGATGCTCATGCTACGAGTAAACAAAGATTTAATAGTGATGTAATTTATGCAAGATATAATACAGAAGTAGGACAAAGTAACAAAATTCCGTTGTGGTTGTTAGGTTTCTTATACTGATTATATTTACACCTGTCTCTTATACACATCTCCGAGC
>ERZ1026862.1463-NODE-1463-length-13869-cov-4.118865_pt1 | contig 13869 bp, 9 predicted proteins | sample MGYA00380161_ERZ1026862 | MGnify/ENA primary metagenome ERZ1026862 (study PRJEB33269, sample SAMEA4719797) | human gut metagenome | biome: human-associated habitat; feature: organic feature; material: feces | place: Cameroon | collected 2013-10 ... | reverse complement strand
GGGCTCGGAGATGTGTATAAGAGACAGGGAAGCCACTGCCCCAAAATTTTCACGTAACAAAATTTTGGGGCAGTGGCTTCCTCCTTGCTTTCGGTACTTATTATTGTTCTTAGGTGGAGAAGCGGATCATCCTCTCGATTATCCGCTGGCGCACCGGACTGGACTCCTGCTTGCTTTACTCAGGGGCGCCGGCTTTGAGAGTCGGCAAGTCAGAGCCGTTCAGGACATAATGGAAGTCGCATTGGCGGCTGCCGTGATCAGAGGCGGCGTTCCAAGCCTTAATTGAGGCATTCATCCCGGCCGTCGCTGTGGACCATTTCACTGAAGTCCCATCCACAAAGATGGCGGATGATTCGCCGGAGCCTGTACCGCTGCCCGAATATTTGTCCCAGTAGCACGAAGTCATCTTCAAAACATCCCGATAATACCCGACGATTCCCCCGATGTTCCCGCCTCCAGACCGGTGATGGTGTGACTTGTGCCGGACATAGTGCCTGAGACGTTCCAGCCAGAGGCGTCTGTCTTCTTGTAGCCGACCTCATAAGATGTGGCTCCACTGACAGAATTCCACTCCACCTTGATGTTGTCCTCGCCAGCGACCGCGTTCGTGATTTCCGGACTGGCAAGCGTCACCCTCACCTCGCAGGCGGCCGTGAATCCGCCGTCATCGGTCGTGACGGTCACTGAAGTCGTTCCGAAACCGATTCCGAGCACATTGCCGGACTCATCCACCGTGGCGATGTTCTCATCTGAGCTTTTCCACGTCACATTCTTGTCCGCCGCGGAGTAAGGTGTTACAGTGGCTGTCAGTTTGGCCGTCCCGCCTTTCGCAATCGTGATGGAGGTCTTGTCCAGAGTCACTCCGGTAGCTCTCTTTAACACAGTCACGGTGCAGGTGGCGGTGTGGCCTCCGTCCTCGGTGGTCACGATGATCGCCGCTTCTCCACTGGAAACCGCCGTCACCTTACCTTCTGCGTCCACGGAGGCTACCGAAGCGTTATTGCTCGACCAGGATACCTTCTTGTTGGTCGCTCCCACAGGCTCGACCGTGGCGGTGAGCGCCGCGGATTCGCCTTCTTTAAGCGTCAGCTCCGCCTTGTCCAGTCTCACGCCTGTCACGGACACAGGCTTGGCCGTCACCGTCACCTTGCCTTCGCCGTCCACCGTCGCCACTTCCTTAGCGTTGCTTGACCAAGTGACGCTCTTGTCCGAGGCGTTCTTCGGAGCGACTGTCGCCGCCAGAGAGGCTGTCTCGCCCTCCGTCATCCCAATGGTCTGCCGGTCAAGGGTCACGCCCGTGACCTTGATGGTGGTGGGAACAGGCTCTTCTTTTTCATCCTTGCCGCACCCGGAAATCGCGAGGATTGCCATAGCGAAGGCCATAAATGCGGATAATCGTCTTTTCATATTCATTGATATGAGAGAAAGACACAAGCGAGACATTGTCAACCAAAATCAGGGAAGGTCAAACCACCCAAAAGTGTCAACCTTTTCCAGGGAAGGTCATACGATCAGCAACAGAAAGAACAGATTATAAATAGGCTTGTTTTTGACAACCCATGGTGGGCTACTGGCAAGATAGTGGAAGACTATGATTCAATGCCACGCCGACCTTATATTGACCTCTTCTATCCGATTGTGGCAGATCTTTCGCTGCGTAGGGCTGCTATTTTGATGGGGCCGAGACGCGTCGGAAAGACAGTGATGATATATCACGCCATCAAACGGTTGATTGATAGTGGCGTTGCCCCCAGGAGAATCATATATATGTCAATCGATACCCCGATTTACAGTAATGTTTCCCTCGACGAGTTGTTCTTATATGCACGAACATCTCTCCACACTGAAGAGGTGGACGGGTTCTTTGTCTTTTATGATGAAATCCAATACTTGAAAGATTGGGAAGTTCATCTTAAATCCATGGTCGACACATATCGCAAGACTAAATTCGTTGCATCCGGTTCAGCGGCGGCAGCATTAAAGATGAAGAGCAACGAGAGTGGTGCTGGTCGGTTCACTGATTTCATGCTTCCGCCATTGACATTTTTTGAATTTCTCCAACTCCAAAAAATGGATGGTTGTGTCATGGAAGTTAAAGACCATTCAATCTGCCCATATGATACTCTGGATATTGATGTATTGAACAGATATTTCTTTGAATATATAAACTATGGGGGATATCCAGAGGTTGTTTTTTCTGAGACAATCAGGGAGAATCCTAGCCAATACATCAAGAACGATATTGTTGATAAAGTCTTGCTTCGAGACCTTCCGAGTCTCTATGGCATTTCTGATATACAGGAACTTAACAAACTCTTTCTTCATATTGCTTTCCGCAGTGGCAATGAGTTTTCTTATGAGACCCTATCAAGCGAGGCAGGTATAAAAAAAGATACAATCAAAAAGTATCTTGAATATCTGGAGGCAGCGTTTCTGATAAGAGTTGTGAATCGCATTGATCAGAACGCCAAGAAAATGCAACGTGTTACATCGATGAAAATATACCTCACCAATCCTACTCTGCGTTGCGCTCTTTATACGCCAATCACTGAAAACGACGACGCGTGCGGAGAGATGGTGGAAACGGCTATCTATGATCAGTGGATACTCGGAGATAAGACTAACTTCTATTACGCCAATTGGAACAAGGGTAGAGATAAAGGGGAAGTCGACATCGTTTGGGTTGAAGCTGCTACTCAGAAGGCATTCTCTCTTGCCGAAATCAAATGGACTGACAAGTTTTTCGAAGATCATAGTCAACTCAAATCGCTGAGGAAGTTCTTGTCGGCAAATGATGGAATACGTAAAATCATTGTAACCACGAAATCTAAGCGCGGTAAGGCAATTGTTGATAGCGACACGTTCCTCTTTGTTCCATCCGCTTTGTATGCTTATTGGGTGTCTCGATATCTTTTCGAAGATAAAGCCAACCAAATTCTTCTTCCGGAGCGAGATGTATAATAAGCGTAAAAAATCCCTTATTCTAACAATAGTTTGTAAGTTATTAGATATCAATAAGATAGTGGCGTAAAATAAGAAGAGAAAAGAAATAGAATTCGATAAGTTGGGTCTTAAAGTGCTTTATGTGGAATGAATCAATGAGCCCGTTGCCGCTTATAATCCAATTCAAAGCGAACAGATGCTAAAGAAAATGTGCGACATATCAATCACGTCGTGGAATTTCGGATGGAAATGGCGCTTGAAGACACGAGGTTGCTATTTCAGTCCTGCCAACATTACAATAACGATCAGAAGGTCGCCGAATTCGGCGCGAAAAATCTCCAGCGCGCGTTGAATCTCTGTCGTAACCTGCCGTATGGTCATAGAATATTTCTCGGCTATCTCCTTGTGTGTCAGCCCGTCCACCCTGCTTGCCGAAAAGATTTCATAGCAGCGCCCGGACATCTTGCTGCGACATTTTCCGATTCTTTCATTTAAATCGGTAAGAAAAGCCATGCTGTCAGACTCGCGTTCCGACAGGATGCCGTACATCGCATCTCGGAGCTTTGCATTTCTGATTTCCTGATGTGCATCATTGAGCATAATCTTCCTCTTGACATAATCATAACTCTTGCTCAGCAACACACGATGAAAATAACCCCTGACATTGTCACCAGCGACGAAATTCTCCTTTTTCTCCAATATTTTCATGATGCTGTCAGAATAAATATCCTCAGCAACAGCTTCGATCCTGACAAAAGACATTGAATGAGCTACGAATCTGCGGCGATCCTTATATATCCCGCTAATCTCACTCATAAAATATGTCAGGTCCTCATTTTTCATCAATCGAACACCATTAGGTAGTCATAAAACTTCATCAAAGTTGAAGATTTTTCATCAAAAACACAAAAAAGTGCAAATATTTATGTAGTAAATCGATTCTCGTCCCTTAATATATTAGAAAGCATAAACTCGAAATACGATGAAAAAGATAGACGATGAGACATTGTTCCGATACTTCGGAGCGGAAACAACAGACGAAGAAGAATGTCGGATAAACGATTGGCTGCTTCAGGATAGCGAGAATGAAAAGAAACTGCGTGCCTCCTACAGCCTTTGGGAGGCAATGCTTTTCACTGATGCCGGCAGCGGCACACCTGTAAAGACTGCTGCAAGGCACAAAAAGTCCTTCCGCAGATTCGGCATTGCCATTCTTAATGCAGCAGCAATCGCTTTGTTCTTCATCTTGGCAAAGCATATCGTAACAATCAGTGAAGATAACAGACTCGCCGAGACAATCAACCGGATCGAAGTTCCTGCAGGAGGGAAAATGGATATTACCCTGCCTGACGGAACCAAGGTTTGTCTCAATGCAGGAGCTATCCTCGATTACCCGATGAAGTTCTCCCGCAACTCCCGTGAAGTTACTATCAGTGGAGAGGCGTGGTTCGATGTGGCTCATAATAAGGCCAAACCATTTATAGTCAAGACATTCTTTTCTGATGTAGAGGTCCTTGGAACAAAGTTTAATCTTGATGCCGATGAAAGTGCCGGACGATTCTCCGTGACCCTTGAAGAAGGCAGCATCAGACTTCGTGGCAATGCCGGAGAAAGAGTGATGGCTCCGGGAGAGAAAGTCGAAATCATCGGAGGGGAAATGAGAGATTGTCAATACCGTTCTGGGAAAGCTAATTCATGGATGAGCGGAATCATTGACATAAGCGGACTGACATTCTCGGAGATTATTCGCAAATTGGAGAGGACGTTCGGGGTAACTATAGTGGTCAATATGGAGAATGTTCCTGCTATCGGATTCTCTGAGGCCGAACTTCGTCAGAGCGAGGGCGTGGAAGCCGCATTGAAATCCCTTCAGTACGCGGGCGTGAAATTCCACTACAATATTGACTTCAAGACCGGGACTATATACATAAAATAACCACTGATTCCCGGTCTTCCCACATAAACCGAGTAATTACATATAACTAATAACCTGGAGGTGCCCTATTGCCGGGTATCTTCGAAAACAACAAATTCATGAACAGATACCGATTTTTAAAGAGGAGCTGTTGCTTGTTCTTTGTGATGATTCTTTCTGTCTGGTCTGCGTCAGCCGGTCAACGGACGCAGAAAGATGACATTCGGCTCACCCTTCAACTAAAAGAAGCCACTGTTACAGAATCTATCAGCCAAATCAAGGAACAAAGCCCCTACTTGTTTTTCATCAGTGCGACAAATCTTGATAGAAAAGTTAGTCTGTCAGTGAAAAACGAGACCATAGAGAGCGTCTGCGCCAAACTCTTCACCCCGCTGAAAATTTCGTGGAAAATCAACGGTCATTACATTTACCTTGAGGACGTCATCGAGCCTCAGACCCGCGACCTCAAGGGAATAGTCAAGGATGAGAGCGGAGCAGGTGTGCCTGGAGTTTCTGTTTTTGTCGAAGGCACAACCCGCGGTACTATAACAGATTCCGAGGGGCGCTTCTCACTCACTATCCGGTCCGACCAGAAGACTGCCCGGTTGGAATTCAACAGCCTCGGTTACGAGATTGTGCATCTGACAATAGGAGAACGAACTACATTCAATATAGTCCTCAAAGAAGAATCTGTCTCCCTCGAAGGCACTGTCGTCACCGCCCTCGGCATACGCCGCGACCAGAAGGCCCTCAGCTATAATGTGCAGGAAGTCAAGGCCGATGCCCTCACAGACGTAAAGAACGCCAATTTCGTCAACTCCCTTGCCGGAAAGGTGGCAGGTGTTGCAATCAACGCCTCGTCCTCAGGAGTCGGCGGAGCATCCAAGGTGGTCCTTCGAGGCAACAAGTCTATCAGCCAGTCCTCTAATGCCCTCTATGTTATCGATGGTGTGCCTATGTACAACTTCGGCGGAGGCGGCGGAACGGAGTTCGACTCCAAGGGAGAGACGGAATCCATCGCTGACCTTAATCCGGAGGACATCCAGTCGATCTCGGTTCTTACAGGTGCCGCTGCGGCAGCCCTCTACGGCTCCCAGGCTGCGAACGGAGCAATCATGATAACAACAAAGAAAGGAGAGTCAGGCAAACTGAAGGTCTCCTTTTCAAGCAACACCGAATTTCTGGCCCCATTCGTGCTGCCTAAGTTTCAGAACCGTTACGGAACAGGGCTGAACGGCCGTGACAGCGGCAGCGGAGTGTACAGCTGGGGAGCATACATCCCCGAAGGGGCACGCTACAACTACAGCCCGAACGACTATTTCGAGACCGGACATACCTACACGAATGCATTCTCAATCAGCGGAGGAACGGACAAGAACCAGACATATTTCTCAGCCGCCGCAGTGAACTCCGATGGCATCATCCCAAACAATATATATGACCGCTACAACTTCACCTTCCGCAATACATCCTATTTCCTGAAAGACAAGCTGAAACTTGACGCAAGTGCGAGCTATATAATGCAGAAGGACCAGAACATGACCAACCAGGGAGTCTATGCGAACCCTCTGACATCTGCATATCTCTTCCCGCGCGGCGAGAACTTCGACCTGTACCGCAACTTCGAAAGGTACAATTCCGGCACCAAGCTGATGGAACAGTTCTGGGGCGACGACCTCGCCGGCGACCTGCGCATGCAGAACCCGTACTGGATAAACTACCGCAACCTGCGCAACAATAACAAGAGGAGGTATATGCTTTCCCTGAATGTGAGCTATGACATTTTGGACTGGCTCAACATTGCAGGCCGCGTGCGCATCGATAACGCGAACAACCTCTATACCCAGAAATACTACGCCACTACCGAGGCGACTATTTCCGAAGGAGGAAAGAACGGTCACTATACCGAAGCCCGCACCTATGACACGCAGACATACGCAGACATCATGGTCAATGTGAACAAGACCTGGCAAGACTGGAGTCTTGTCGCGAATGCAGGTGCCTCTCTGAACGACATCAAGACCGACGAACTCCGCTACGGCGGTCCCATCCAGGAAAATGGTCTGGCAAATGTCTTCAATGTCTTCGACCTCGATGACACCAAGAAGCGTGCGAGCAAGTCAGGCTGGCACGACCAGACACGCTCCATATTCGGAAGCCTTGAACTCGGCTGGAAGAAGATGCTGTACCTTACCCTTACCGGCCGCAACGACTGGGCGTCCCAGCTTGCAGGCTCATCCTCCAAATCCTTCTTCTATCCGTCCGCAGGTCTCTCATGGATACCTACTGGACTGTGGGACATGGGTGCGCTCAGCTATCTGAAAGTCAGGGGCTCAGTCGCTTCAGTCGGAATGCCGTTCCCACGGTTCCTGACCATCCCGACCTACGAATACGACGCGACTTCAAAGATATGGAAGGACAAGACTCACTATCCGATAGGTGACCTGAAACCGGAACGCACGCTCACATACGAGGTGGGGCTTGAGGCGCGTCTGTGGCAGGACCTCAGCATCAACCTCTCGTGGTATCTCGCCGACACCTACAACCAGACTTTCGACCCACAGCTCCCGCCGTCGTCGTCATACAGCACCATCTACCTTCAGACAGGAAGCGTGCGCAACACGGGAGTCGAGGCAAGCGTAGGCTACAACCACACATGGCACGGCTTTACATGGGACAGCAACTTCACGTTCAGCTGGAACAAGAATGAAATCCTCGAACTTGCCGGCGATGCGAAAAATCCGATTACAGGCGAAGCACTCAACCTGCCCAAACTTGATATTAAGGCTCTCGGAAAAGCGAAATATGTCCTCAAACAGGGCGGCTCTCTTGGAGATCTATATACGACATCTGCAATAATGGGCAGCGACAAAGGATATATCGAGGTTGACGAGAACGGAAACATCACCATAGATGATATCGGGACGGATATCTTCCTCGGCAGTGTATTCCCGAAATACAACCTTGCATGGCGCAACGATTTGAGTTACAAGGGCATCCATCTCGGTTTCCTGTTCAGCGGCCGCATAGGAGGTGTATGCTATTCCGCAACCCAGGCCAACCTTGACCTGTACGGAGTGTCCGAGGCTTCGGCCGACGCAAGGGATGCAGGCGGGGTCCTCGTGAACGGACGCGAATGGATGGACGCCCAGAAATGGTACCAGGCGATAGGCTCCCAGAGCGGTCTGCCGTTGTATTACACCTACTCCGCGACCAATTTCCGTCTTCAGGAACTCTCCATAGGCTACACCCTTCCGCGCAAGTTGTTCAGGGATAAATGCTCCCTCACCATATCCGCAGTCGGCCACAACCTCTGGATGATATACTGCAAGGCGCCGTTCGACCCCGAGGCCATCGCCTCCACCGGCAACAACTACCAAGGAATCGACTACTTCATGATGCCGTCCTTGCGTAGCATGGGATTCAACATCAAACTGGACTTCTAAACAGCAGTGATTATGAAACATAATATTACATTTATAATCATGACAGTAATGCTGTCAATGACATCCTGTACCACCGGGTTCTATGAGATGAACACCAACCCTAACCAGGTGACCGGAGAGCAGATGGAAGTAAACAACTACCGCACGGGGTCCAAGATAAGGAACCTCCAGAATCTTGTCATCCCTGTCCAGGAGCACATGTACCAGTTCAACGAGAGCCTTTCCGGCGGCCCGTTCGCAGGATACATCGCCTCCACAGTGGACACATGGCTTGCACGCTTCGAGACCTTCAACCCATCCGACGACTGGCGCAAATGGCCTTTCGCCAATGTCATGTCCGAGACCTACGCCCCGTACAGGGGAATAGTCAACCAGTCGGACGACGAGGTCGCAAACGCCTTCGCCACCCTTTTCAGGGTTGCTATAATGCACAGGATGACAGACTCCTACGGCCCGATTCCCTACAGCAACCCGATTACAAACGAATCCGTATTTGTAACTTACGACTCTCAGGAGACCGTCTACTGCACAATGTTCGATGAGCTTGACTCCGCCATAGAGGGCTTCACGAAGAACATCGGCATTGCGACATCGTCATGGAACAGATACGACTATGTCTACTACGGCAATATCTCCCAGTGGCTCAAATACGCCAACTCCCTGAAGCTCAGAATGGCTATGAGGCTCAGCTATGTGAAGCCTGAACTTGCGAGGGAAAAGGCTGCTGAAGCGATAGCGGCAGGCGTAATCACCTCAAACTCCGACAACGCGCTGATGCACGCACCGGAAAACCGCACCGCGCTCATCTACAATGACTGGTCGGATTCCCGTGTTGCAGCCGACATAATCAACTACATGAACGGCTATGAGGATCCGCGCCGCGAAAAGATGTTCACCTCAGTACCTGTGGAGCAGGGAGATGAGACCGTAGAAATGTATTACGGAATCCGTGTGGGCAGCGACGTGTCAGGCAAGACAGCCTTCACAACCAACTACTCCAACATGAAAGTAACCCCGTCCGACCCTTATCTATGGATGAATGCAGCCGAAGTCAGCTTCCTCATGGCTGAATATGAACTGCGCTGGGGCGACCCGACAAGAGCCAAAGACCTGTACGAAAGCGGCATACGTCTTTCATTCGAGGAACGCGGGGCAGCGGGTTCGGAAGACTATATCCTTGACCGTGAAAAGAAACCTGCAACATACGTTGACCCTCTCGGAACCTACAGCATAGCAGGCAGGCAGAGCGACATCACCATAGCTTGGGAGGATAGCGGCAATCTCGCCGACAGCACAATGCCGGCAGAGGACGCCTCCGAGCGCAACCTCGAAAGGATAATCACCCAGAAATGGATAGCGTCCTTCCCTCTAGGCGTGGAAGGCTGGAGCGAATACCGCAGGACCGGCTATCCGCGACTTCTTCCTGCACCTCAGGACAAGAGCGGCGGTGCAGTGGACCTGAACCGGCACGCGCGCAGGCTGACTTACCCGGTGGAGGAATACGGAATGAACGGAGCAAACCTTCAGCAGGCCATCAGCATACTGAACTCGGAGTCGAGCGGCACGAGGAAAGGCGACACTATGGGAACGCAGGTATGGTGGGATGTCAAACAGTACTAAAAACAAACACTATAATGAAACTGAAAACAATAATAAACACGGCCATATGCAGTCTTCTGCTGGTATCCTGCTCCGACTGGACGGAAATGGAGTCGGTCAGGATTGACGTGCAGCACCCGTGGGATCAGGACCCGGAACTGTGGGAAGACTACAAGGCCTCTCTCAGGGCATACAAGCAGACTGACCACTTCCTTGTCTATGCCCGTCTGGAGAACTCCCCGGAGCGCCCGTCAAACGAGAAGAGCTTCATGCGCAGTCTTCCGGACTCGCTTGACATTGTCTCCCTGACCAATGCGGACAACTTCTCGAAGCACGATGCGGAGGATATGGAATGGATGCGGAGTGTGGGCACGAAAGTGCTGTATCAGATAGACTTCGCGTCACGGAGAGAGGAACTTGCCGATGCAGCGAAACTTGGCGCATACCTCGACAGGGCAATAGCCTCGGTCAGAGACAACGGGCTGGACGGCTGGTCCTTCACCGGAACATTCAGGCTTGAAGACGCCCTCAATGCCGAACTCTCCTCGCTGATTGTCTCAAAACTATCCGCCGCAAGACAGGACGGTCAGCTGCTGGCCTTTGAAGGAGACCCTGCATTCGTCAGTTCCGCAGACAGGCAGAAGATAGACCTTTTCGTGCTCGGCACTGAGGGGATGGACTATGTACATGACGTGCACATGGCAGTTCTTGCCGCGACATCCACCCTTGGCATACCGGAAGAGAAGATTCTGCTTGCAGCCTCGCTGGAGCGCAGCATCTCCGACGAGAAATTAGTGGAGAACGGTGCAGTCGAGGAAATTACTGAAAGGGTGATGGCATTCGGTCCTCTTCGCGGACTTGCCGTGTATGACTTAGGTACGGACTACTACAGCTATGACGGCAACTACATTCGCACCCGCCGGGCGATACAGACACTCAACCATTCAAGATAGATATTATGAAAAGAATATTGACATACATCATATTGCTTGCATCCGTCTCAGTGTCCTGCAACAGATACGAAGCGGACGGCTACAAGTTCGGCAACTCCATCTATATGGATGTGAGTTCAAGAAAACCGGTGCAGTCTGCCACTTTCGGCAACAAGCTCACGGAGTTCTCCAAAGAGCTGTCAGTGAACATGGCATATCCGGCGGAGAATGATGTCACTGCGACCATAGCAGTGGACGAGTCCCTCGTTGCCGACTACAACAGTAAATACGGCACATCCTACGAGATGCTTCCGCAGAAGTACTCCGGTTTCAAGGAAGAGACGGTCACCATCCCGTCAGGCAAGACCATGTCCGGCAAAGTGGTCATCCCGTTCAAGGGCTTGGCAGGTGAAGGAGAAGAGCAGGTCGGAGCCATGGAGATAGACAAGACCTACCTTTTCCCGGTCAGACTGACTTCCACGGATATGGATGTGATGGGCGATGCCGGGATTGCATACTATTTGGTGCGCCGTTCATCAGCCATCACTGTGGCCGCACAGCTCACCGACAACTGGATAAACTTCCCTCTCATGGACGAGCCGGGCACTGTTGCGGACGCCTACAACGGGCTGAGGGCCGTCACATACGAGGCGCTCATCTGGATTGACAAGTTTGACAAGGAAAACGATTTCGGAAACTGTAATATATCAACTGTCATGGGAGTCGAGCAGTATCTCCTGCTGAGAATCGGTGACACCAACTTCGAGCGTCAGCAGCTCCAGTTCGACGGCAGCGGAGGCGGCACATCATTCGGCAAGTTCCCTCAGAGCGACCCGTCCAAGAAACTCTATGAAGGACGCTGGTATCACGTTGCATGCACCTACGACTACGACACGAGAATTACACGGGTCTATGTAGACGGGAAGATACAGAGCGAAGCCAAGGAGATGGGAATAGCGACAGGAGGAATCAATCTGGCCATGAGAGCCAATGAGATTGTAGAGGACGGCAAAGAAAAGACATCCTACCAGTTCTTTATCGGCAAGTCCTACAACGACTACCGTCCGCTCCAGGGCAAGATTGCAGAAGCAAGGGTCTGGTCAGTGGCCAGGACTCCTGAGCAGATATGGGAGAATATGTACAGGATAGAAAATCCAGAGGGAGACGCCACGCTCATCGGCTACTGGAAATTCGACGAGGGTAAGGGCAACACCGTAAAGGACTACTCTATGTATCACAACGACGGAATCGCTGCCTTCGATCTCAGCTGGGCTGAAGGAATCGAAATCCCGGAAATCAACAAAGAGGAGGAATAGCGCATGAGAAAGAATATGATATCAATGCTTGCTTTGGCAACATTATTAATCGGGGGCGTTTCGTGCGAAATGGAGCCAGCAGGTTATCCTTCAGGAAAACAGATTGATGAAGAAACTCTTAAGAGTTCCTCCGTATCGCTGACAAGCATCAGAACCTCGCAGAACACAGTGTACTGCGTCATGACAGAGGGAAACGGTGTCATTACCGAAGGTCTCCGTGCAACAATAAACACTCCTTCATCTTTCGACCAGACAGTCGTCCTGAAAGCTGACCAGTCGCTTGTCGAAAGCTATGCCGCAGAAACAGGAAGGAAATACCTTCCGCTTCCGGAGACATTCTACAGTTTCGATAACGGAGGTGCGCTTGTACTGTCCGCAGGCAAGACTTCGTCTGACCTTGCAAGGCTGACCTGCCGGGCGACCAACTCTTTGGGCAACAGGATAAAGGCCGGACATTATCTTCTCCCGGTGGCTGCGGCTGCTTCTGCCGGAGAAATGTCAAGGGATGTCGTCTATTATGACATCACAGTCAGGGAGAAGTTCGAGGAAGGGCTGCCGCTCTTTGACGACCTTCTGATGGTGTTTTACCTGAACACCTCGCAGTATGACCCAAGACTAATTACTGATTACAATTTGTTGAGAACGGATTTCAGTGATTTCAGTGATACATATATGACATTTGGCAACATTATCAATCTGCGCAAGACGACCGTCACTTATGAGCCGGCTACGGGCAGGGCATTGTTGAACCTAAGTTCCGACATGAAATATGTGCTGGACAACTACACGACATATATCCTCCCCGTACAGGAGACAGAACGCAAGGTCTGCCTGTCCATCGAGGGCGGAAATACCGGTCTTGGCTTCTGCAATATGACAGATGCCCAGATAGAGGACTTTGCGGTGCAGGTAAAGCAGTTGTTTGACACCTACAGTCTTGACGGAGTGAATCTTTGGGACCGTAACTCCGAGTACGGCAAGGAAGGTATGCCTCCGATGAACACAACTTCCTATCCTAAATTGGTCAAGGCACTGAGGGAAGTGCTTGGTACGGACAAGTTGCTGACCTTGACTGACCATGAAGAGCCGACGGAGTACTTCTGGGACACGGAAGCCACAGGAGGAATAAAGGTAGGAGAGTATCTTGACTATGCATGGACAGGCTATTGCGATGAGGACTATCCTTTTGAAATCGTTGACCCTTACCATCCTGACGATCCTAATGTAAGCAAAGAACATATCAGAAAACCTATCGCCGGTCTGGATGCTACTAAGTACGGCTGCATAAATGCCCCATGGCAGAAAGGTACGGCAGACATGATATTCTGGGAATCAAATGGTAAGAAAGTGGCAGCCTGGAATAAAGCGGGCTATGAAAAATCCAATATCGTCCTGCATGCAGACATGCGTACCAATCTTCAAGATGAGTACGAGCATAATTGGGATCCGACATTTGTTATAAACTTTATGACAGACGGTAGCATAAGACATGATGACAATGGTACTATAGCTATCATCTTTGATAGGACGGATATTGAGTCTATTGCTGGTGACAGCGGTTATAACAAATGGAAAAAAGACTGGTAAAATAACCACAATATATAAACACTAAATCTTTTCAATCATGAAGACAAAATTTTTCTTTGCATCTCTGGCAGCAGCTGCCGGAATGCTGATTTCCTGCAACAAGGAAATGGCTCCTTCTGTTCAGAACACAG
>ERZ1026862.1462-NODE-1462-length-13870-cov-5.329859_pt1 | contig 13870 bp, 15 predicted proteins | sample MGYA00380161_ERZ1026862 | MGnify/ENA primary metagenome ERZ1026862 (study PRJEB33269, sample SAMEA4719797) | human gut metagenome | biome: human-associated habitat; feature: organic feature; material: feces | place: Cameroon | collected 2013-10 ... | reverse complement strand
CAGCGTCAGATGTGTATAAGAGACAGAACTAATTCTATCCTTTCATCAATAATGAGTTGAATATTATTATCTAATCGTAGACACACCTGATCGTTTCGTGGAGAAAGCGGGTCTGCGTGCGCAAACAAACCAGATAGTACAACAAAAAAGATAAAAGAATATATCTTCTTCATAAACACAATAATTCGTTAATTTAGACATCATATTATTTGATTAAAACAGTTGTTTCAACCAATCTGCAATATCTTCAAGGACAATCGGGCTGATGGTCTGCTCAATGTTGATATATTCAGTCGGCAAGCCCGTTGTACACTCTTGAAACAAGTGATTCAGTCCGGGATAGATTTTCACTTGTGATTTCTCGTTTTTCGGCAAATTGCCTTTGATGGCTTCCACATTTGACGAAGCTATTACTTGCAAATCCTTTTCTCCGTTCATAACCAAGACCGGGCAGGTGGTTTTGCTTATGTCGGAAGCCGGATCGTAGTCAAGGAAGAACTCGTACCATGGGGACATTGTGCCTATGAGGTATTCCCTTAACTGTTCTTTAGTTAATTGGTATTCCTGACCGGATTGTTTTGCGATGGCTATACCTTGCTGGTACAGGCATTCATCTCCTTGAACGCCTACTCCGGCCATGGTGATTGCGAAGTCTATCAGTTTGTCGGCACCGAGCATGAAGGCAACATTTCCTCCTTCGCTATGCCCAAGAACCCCGATTTTTGAGAATTTCTTTGTGTCACGAAGATATTTTACGGCAAGTGCGGCGTCTTTGGCAACTTCCTTTGTGGTTTCAGCCTGGAATCTTCCTGTTGATTTGCCTACACAACGATCATCATATCTAAGGGTTGCATATCCGTTCCTTGCAAGGTAATCCGCTATGATAAGGAATGGTTTGTGTTCGTATATTTCGCTGTCTCTGTTTTGTGGTCCACTGCCTGTAACCATTACGACAACAGGTACCTTTTTGCCTTGTATGTAACCTACGGGATAGGTGATAGTTCCGGAGAGAGTTGCGTTTGCTTCGTCATTGACAAATTCAATTTCTTCGGTAGTGTATGGGTACGGAGGTAGCGGGTTTTGCGGGCGGTAATATACTATTTGTTCGTTTTTCAGGTCCAGGTCTAATTCTAATCCTAATTGTGAGTAAACGCCGCAAATCATATCTCCGTTAAATTTTCCGTTGTATTCTATGCCTAAGTTCGAGATACGGATGCTTATGGAATCGGATGATTCGAATACTATCTGGGCGGGAATACCTTTGACGCTCTGGTCAGGGCTGTCCATTGTGCAGACGGTATTTCCTTCAGCATCCTGAGAGATGTTGAATACTATATGGAGACTGCTTTCTCCGGCAGAGATTATACCGGTCCATGAGCCGGTGAAATTTTGCGCAAATGCGGTAATGGAAAGCAGTAGTGCAAAGAGCACTGATAGGGCTTTATTTTTCATATTATAGCGGATTTGAGGTTTACTTGTTTATGTCAGGCGGTTTCATATACGGTCAAAACGCTTTCCGCAGTGTTTACATTTGCAGGTCTTGCTTTTTCGACCTGCTATAATGCCACTCAGTACAAATAATACAATCATCACCAATGACAGCCAGTCCATTACGACAGATTTGATATTATACTCCTCAGATGCAAGCAAATAGCCGAAGCCTGCTAAGAAAAAAAGTATTGACAGTATATACAGATGGGTGACATATTTGCCACGCCCGATATGCTCTATGTCTTCACTGCCACACTTGGGGCAGAAAATTTTTGCGCTTTCGGCTGCGGAATTGATAATCGGTTCAATTAGAGAGTACGCCTTTTCATAATCCTTTTCGAACACATAAATCGCGATGCCGGGCATTGGACCGTATGCTCCCGTGCGTGTGTCCGTTGTTTCATCATGTTGACGAAAGACAATATCATCGTTTTCGAGAATGCTAGCGACATTGTGCGCTGTAGTAATATTTGTGCACTTACATAATAATTTTTCATTCATGACTACAAAATTTCGAGTGTTATTTCTCTGTGGGGCATATACTTAACAAAAATACATAAATCAATATTTCGATAAAAATTTTACCTCTTTAAAAGTTAAACATTAGAAACCGGGTAATCTGTTCTGTCAATAACTGTCGCTTGGCAAGTTGATGAAAGGTCCGAAAAGACTCTGAAAAATGTCTAAATATTGATAACTATACAATGAAAATCTCGCATAAGCCACTGATTATTAATAATCTAAAGCATCCAACCACTTTGAGTTATGAATTCATCAAACCTACTCATGCAATACCAATCCGAGTGCCTTGAGGCTCTCAAATCAGCAGCAAAGATAAACAAACCTTTTGAGAAAGTGTTTATGGACACGCTTAAAGTCTTCTTGGCGATCCCCGGCAAGGGCAATTTCCTTCAGATAGGCAGATACGGCGAATTCTCTGAACAGACCTACACAATGACCGAACTCAAGAATCACCATTGCAGCGCTCTTGAGCCTTTATATCTTAAAATCAAAGTGTCAAAGATGGTATATTCCGAAAGGTAGTGAATAATCGAGATATCTGCAAGTTCGGCCACTATTGCAGCTTACTTGTAGGTGATTATGATGTTTTCCTATAAGATTTTATAGCACAAAGAGTAGTAACAGCACCGATACCCATAAGACAGGCCAGGTCAAACCAAGTATCCGGAAGACCGCCGCCCTTAAGGTAAATGGAGCGCATGGCGTCCGCATAATACCTGAGCGGATTCGCATATGTAATCATCTCCGCCCACTTCGGCATTGACTCTATCGGTGTGAAAATACCGCTCATCAGCATGAAGACCATACTGAAAAACCAGATTACGAACATCGCCTGCTGGGTATTGTCGCTGAAATTCGAAATAAGAAGCCCAAACGAAGCCATCACGACAATATGGGCCAATGTAAACAGCGAAATCAGCAGGACGCTCCCCTGGCAGCTGTAGCCATATGAGAGCCGCGTCAGAAGAAGACAGGTAAACAGAATCGTATATGCCACAACCACATACGGAATCATCTTGCATATAATGAACGTACTCTTGCGCACCGGAGTAACATTGATCTGCTCAATCGTTCCCTTCTCCTTTTCGCCCACGATATTCAACGAAGGCAGAAATCCGCACATCATCGTGATGGAGATCACTATCAATGCCGGAAGCATAAACAATTTGTAATCCAGGTATGGGTTGAACAAATAAGAGACGTCTATACCCAGTGCAGAAACCTGCGTGCCGGACACTCCCGAACCAGCCCCGAGACCGCCATTGCTTACCAGAAACGACGAGATACAACCTGTCAGATACTTCGAGCCAATGCTTCCGCGAGTTCCATTGACCGTATTGACCACAATCCCTACGGGCAAAGGATCCGACAACTGAACTCCACCGCCCATATACTTCGAAAACCCTGAATTTATCGTAAGGATCGCGTCAATGTCACCGCTATCCATCATTGACCTTGCCTTCTCCGGAGTCTCGCAAATATCCTGCAAGATAAAATAACCCGAATTCACGCATTTCTCGACCAGAAGGGAAGACTCGCTGCTACGGTCATTGTCAATGACAGCAAGCTTGATATTCCTCAATTCCATGGAAGCAGCGAATGGGAAGACCAGCACAATCAGAATCGGGAACATCATTACCATACGCGGCATTCCAGGATCCCTCAGGAACTGACGGAATTCTTTTTTCAACAAATATTTAAAAGCCATAGCCAATTCATTTTATAACTCAAGTTTCGCAAGCACGAAACTCGCATCGATAACCAACACTATTTCAAACGCGTCTGGAACTTCTTGACACTCACCCACAAGAGGAAAACCATCATCAATGTCAGAACCAGCAGTTCAGGGGCAATCGACATGAATCCAGCACCTTGAATCATGATTTTCCTGGCAATTATAATATACCATTTGGCCGGTATGATGTCAGACAGAAGCTGCAGTGCAAACGGCATGCTCTCACACGGAAAGATAATTCCTGCAAACATCATGGTCGGCATTGTAAGTCCAATTCCGCAGATCAGCAAGGCTGTCTGCTGAGTGGATGCAATCGTCGAAATCAGAAGTCCAAGTCCAAGTGATGCTCCCATAAAGATCAATGATGCAAGGGAAAGGATGACAAAACTTCCATTCATCGGCACCCCCATCACAAATCTGGAAAGCAGCAGGATAGTGATGTAATTGAAAATGGAGATAACCATGTATGGAATCAGTTTACTGATTATAATCCAGGCCGGACGGACCGGTGATACAAGGACCAGTTCCATAGTACCGAATTCTTTTTCACGTACAATGGAAACGGCCGTCATCATGGAGCATATCAGCATGAGAATCAGGCCCATGACACCGGGAACGAAATTGTATGAGGAGTTCATCGACGGATTATAGACTAGTTTCACAGACGGACTCGGCAGCGAAACCGAATGTCCCTCCAGTAAAACGGATTTCACATAATTGCCGACCATCTGGGCAGTGTTCGGATCTGCGCCGTCACAAATCACACTGACAGACGCACCCTCATCTGAACCCCTTTCCCGGTCATATTCATTTTCGAATATGATTGCCGCCTTGGACTTTCCTTTCTTCAGACGATCTTCAGCCTGCGCAGGAGTATCCAGGTACCGGCCCAGACTCAGGCTGGTATTGTGTTCAAGCTTCGGGGCAATCTCACGGATAGTCGCATCGTCCGGGTCTCCCACAATATCGACAACGGCATCTCGGACTTCAGTGCTGATGGCTAAACCAAAGAGAAGTATCTGCACGATTGGCATCACAAGGACTATAAGCATTGTCCTCGGATCCCTGAATATATGCAGGAACTCTTTATGGATGAATGATAATATCGATTTCATAATCTATTTTCTTTCAGCGCGTCCGGCAAGAAGGGTAAACACCCCGTCCATATCTTTGGCGCCATATTTTTTCTTCAATGCGACAGGACTGTCAAGGTCTTCAATACGTCCGTCCACCATAATGGAAACTCTATCGCAATACTCTGCCTCGTCCATGTAATGAGTCGTTACGAAAACAGTAATCCCGGACTCGGCCGCTTCATTGATCATATCCCAGAAATTTCTTCGTGTCTTAGGATCCACTCCTCCTGTCGGTTCATCAAGAAAGAGTATTTCCGGGTCATGAATCATCGCTATACTGAATGCGAGTTTCTGTTTCCATCCAAGAGGCATTTCCTTCACGTACATATTGGAGACCTCCTCAAGAGCAAGACGTTGCAGCATTGACCTTCTCTTTTCTTCTATTTGCCTGTCATTCAGGCCGTATATTCCTCCGAACAATTCGATATTCTCGCAGACTTTCAGGTCGGGATACAAAGTGAACCTCTGGCTCATGTAGCCGATATGTTTCTTGATTTCCTCCTGACCGGTCCGGATATCGAACCCGGCTACAGTTCCATCTCCTGATGTCGGAAGACTGAGGCCGCACAGAATCCTCATAGCTGTCGTCTTGCCAGCACCGTTCGCCCCGAGGAATCCGAAAATTTCACCTTTGGCCACATCGAATGAGATGTGGTCCACCGCCGTGAAATCCCCGAATTTCTTCGTAAGGCCGCGGACACTAATGCTCTTGTCAATGTTATCTGTTTTCATCTCCTGTCAAACTCCAAGTAAAAACCACCAAGCCATTTTTTAAGGATTACTAAACAACCCTTTGTAAGTCAATGCCTTATGACAACCGCATAAAGCAATCCTCCATGTCAGGCTCTATCGGGACCACTTTACAGTCCGCAAATCCGGCCTGCTTCAGAGCCCCTTCCAAATACGCGGCATCAGGTCCGCCATCACCCACAGATACATGACAGACAGACCCGAAGGAATTACAGTCTTTAACGTCCTTTATCGCCCTGAGGGCTTTGAGAATACCGAAAACGTCACTGCCGCTTGCCGCATAAAGCTTGTCCGGGAATGTCTCACGGATCTGATCAGGTGTGCCGCTTCCCAAAATATGACCTTCAGAGATCATTGCGATTCTGTCACAACGCGCCGCCTCATCCATATAAGGAGTTGATACAAAAATACTTACTCCGCTTTCTCGTATTCTCTTCAGCATTGACCAGAACTCTTTTCGACTGACCGCATCGACGCCGGTAGTCGGCTCGTCGAGGAACAGGACCTTAGGCTTGTGGACCAATGCGCAGCATAGTGCCAGTTTCTGCTTCATACCGCCAGACAGCGCACCTGCCCGCCTTTTCCTGAACGGTTCGAGCTGGCAATATATTTCTTTGATATTGTCATAACTGGATTTAGTATCCATCCCGAAAATGCTCGCATAAAACTGAAGGTTCTCTTCGACACTCAAATCTTGGTAAAGAGAGAAGTGCCCCGGCATGTATCCGATTTCTGAACGTATTCTGACATAGTCCTTTACCACGTCAAGTCCGCATACACTTGCTGTTCCGCTGTCTGCGAGAGACAATGTCGTAAGGATACGAAAGAGTGTGGTCTTCCCAGCACCGTCAGGCCCGATCAGACCGAAAATCTCACCTTTGTCGATTTTCAGGGAGATATCTTTAATGGCCGCAACCTCTTTGTATGACTTGCAAAGGTCATCGGCAACAATCGTCGCATCCATGTTCTTCGAATTTATTTTCTTACATAAGCATACATACCGAGTCTGAGAGCACCGTCATTAGGTACCGCAACCTTCACGGCATAAACAAGTTCGGCACGTTCATCCCTCGTCTGGATATCCTTAGGAGTAAACTCAGCCTGTGAAGAAATCCATATCACACGGCCGGTATATTCCTTTGGACTTGCGCTTCCGTCGTCAGGAATGACCTTAAGTTCATCGCCCAGTTTCAGAGTCGCAAGCTGCGATGTGGTAAAGTATGCTCTCACATATGTTTCGGCGAGATTTGCGAGCTTGAACAAAGGTTTGCCCACGGTAACACTCTCACCTTCATTGGCATATTTGGTCAGGACAGTACCGGCAACAGGCGCACAGATCCGGCATTTAGCCAATTGGTCTTTCTTCTCGGCAATCTGGATTTCATAAGTCAATATTTCCGACTGCACCGAGCTGTTATTCCTCTCCCATGTCTGTTTCTGAGCAGCCATCTGACTTTTCTGGATATCGATTTGGCTGCGCAGGTCATCTACCTGCTTCTGGGTTGCAGCATTATTGGCCAGCAACGAACTATAACGTCTGTAATCATTTTCAAGGCTAGCAAGCTGGTCTTTCTGAGGAGCCTGCTGGCGGTCAATGTCTATGAGTCGTGACCTTGCACCATCCCGCCTCTGCTCCAGTTCGCGAATCTGAAGTGCAGTCTGCACCGAATCCACAGCACCTGCCATGTAACCGGCATCGAGCACATCCCCCTCTCTGACATTGAGAGAAAATATCCTTCCACTTGCTTCCGCAGAAACCGTAACCTGTTCAGCATCAATCTGTCCGCAAGCATCGAAATCAATGTCATTCCGACAGCCTGTCAATATTGACAAAGCAGCCGCAGCTGCCAGCATTTCATATCTTACCATAACTTAAGTTAATTTCAATGTTATTGTATTCCAATGTCTTTCCGCATGATCATTCTGTCAATGCCGGACTATTTTCCGAGGGTATTCTTCATGTCATAAACAGCCATCATAAGCTGGACTTCATGCATAGACTCATTTGCCTTTGCTTTATACTCCTCATCCAGCATTGACAAATAATCATTCATCTTTATCGTTCCCTCGCGATACTGGTTTTCTCCGGCCGCGCGGATTCTCTGACGGAGTGCAATTATCTCCGAATCGCGGTCGAGCACATCACGGGCCTTCACGATAGCATTGTTCTTCTGCTCCGCCTCAATCGAGTTATTGAGCACAAAAGTCTTTCTCGTGAGTTCAATCTTCTGCCCGTCAGCTTTTATCTTACGTTTGTCCATGCTGCGAGTATAGAGAGAACCGATATTCCACTGGAGTTTAATTCCGGCCACGAAATAAGTCGAGAAATCTCCCGAAAGCATATTCATGCCGGGCCGTCCGTAACCGCCTTGAAGACTAAGATTCAGTTTTGGTGAAATGAGGGTATTCAGCTGACGGAGTTGCAATTCATTTTGTCTGAGCTGAGCCGAATAAAGAGACATTTCCGGACGAGTCGCGAAATCTCGGACTCCGTCATCCCGGAAATCAACGGCTTCCTGTGGAATTTCAAGTTCGACACCTGTCATATCCCGTCCTGTCATCAGGCTCAGCAATTTCACATAAGACCTGCGATCCGCTTCGAGTGACGCACGCTGCTGAAGACAACTTAAGATATTGACACTCACCTGGTCCAAATCCGTAGGAAGAGCAACACCTCCATTGATAAGGCTCCTGACTTCTTCAGAGTTTCTCTCAAGGTTTTCCCTAAGGAGGTCATTGAGCCTCATCTGCTTGTCAATCAATATTATACCGAGGTAAATATTCTGAACCTTCGACCTGATTGTCCAAAGATTGGTCTCAAGTTGTGTCCTTTTCACCTCTGCTCCCGCCTCGGCCAATTCTCTTTGGCTATGGCTGGTTCCGCCGTCCCAAATCTGCTGGGTGAATTCTGCTGTCAGACCATACTGGTCATGCGGAATATTAATATCCATCCCTGGTATTTCAATCGGCATCTCAACGACCTCAGACTGCCATGTCGCTTTGCCCGAAATGTTCAGATGCGGAAGCCAGGCAAAAGCCGCAGTTCTAAGGTCAATGTCTTTAGTTGTCTCAATAAGTGACATTTCCCGGATCTGAGGATAATTGTCGTAGGCCAATCCGATACACTCGTCGAGAGTAGTCTGCGCACTTGCGACATAACCGGCGAACATTGCAGCCAGCGAAACGCACACAGTTTTCAATATCGGTTTCATAATGTATGTGTTTAGATATAGTTATTCATTTTCTGACAGCCAGATAGTCTCGTACTCTTCTCACAGCATTCTCCTTCTGTTCTTCGAGGAATGCGGACAACTTCTCCTGATCGTTTCCCAATGCCAGGCGTATCATCGGCAGCAAAGCAAATACTGAATAATCTGCCATAATGATTTCCAGAATCAGGTTCTCCATCGACACTGGTGCTACAAGTCCCTTGGACACAGCCTCTTTCAGTCTTTCATCGTGTCGTGAAAATGCCGGTCCCACCATCACGCTTATACCATCACGATACTTCTTCAGGTACTCCGGATGAGTCTCAGCTATCTCAAGCAGCAGGCGCAGCTCCCCCTGATGTGTTTTCATGAAATCGAAGAGTTTTGCCGTGACCTCACAGACAGTTTCCATCATACCTTTGTCCGGAGACATTGACATTCTCAGTTCTCCATGCATCTGCATTATATATCGGTCCAGAACTTTTATGAATATCTGTTCCTTCGTCCTGAAATAATAGTGAAGCATGGCATGTGTAACACCTGCCTGCCCCGCTATCAATGTCGTTGTCGTACCTTTGAAGCCGTTTTCCTTGAAAAGTCTGTCGGCAGCTTCCAAAATCGCCGCCTCTGTATTTTCTTTCATTTTCATATATCCTGTTCTTAGCAAATCTGCTGGCCGCTCATCTGAAGGTTGCCCACTCAAACCTTCTGTGAATAATTTCAAAACCGTTTCTTAGAATAATTCTTTATTTTTCAATGTCTTACATCGGTGGTAATGCTTGACATTTCTCATTAACGCATATGTTTAACAGCATTGTTAACATGCGAATATAAGATTTATTCTGTTACATTGACACAAATTTTTCAAATATTTGATTATTCCGGTAGCGATCAGCTTATTACTTTCCAGCGGACACGCCATATCCCGTCATTGAAATCATGGCTGATAATCTTGAACTCCCCTATCTCAGAAGTATTGGCCACATGAGCTCCGATGCAGGCGCAATCATCATAGTCCCCGATACTTACTATACGGAGGGTCTCCGATGCGTCTTCCGGCAACTTGCTGAGATCAACGATGTCAGCGGCCTCTTCCTTCGACACGAAACGTATAGTCACCGGCAGTGCAGCATTGATGATTTCATTGACCTTGGCCTCGATTGCGGCAACCTGCCCGTCCGTAGGACAGGTGTCGAGGATATAGTCGCATTTGCTTTTCTTCCGCTCGACGTGGGCATTGCGGGAACGCGGGCACCAGAACATATTGACCATCGTGCGGTTAAGTATATGCTCAGCCGTGTGTGCCGGCTCGTATTCTGCTTTGTTATGTGAATTCAAAATTGGCTCTTCCATGATAAGTGTTATTTTCCCAAAGATAGCACATTTTCCATTCTTCACGAAATGTGCTAAATTTGAGCAGATTATGATTGATGCTCCTTCTGAAAATCATGATATAGAGCAACAGGACCAAGATGCCATAACTTAGTGGATTCCTGTTCCAACCTCAAATATGTATCTGAAGAATACAACAATTTCATGGCATCCACGATAGTTATGCCTTTGTCTTCAGCCAACATAGCAGCCATCCAACTTAATTTGGAGGGAAGAAGCAGATAAACATTTTGCTGTGTAATTTTCATATTCATAAGGTAACCTCATAAGCTCCTTTAAACCTGACATAAAGAAGAGACCTGTCAGTATGAAAAAGATACTGATCAACAAGCCTATATGCTTTAAGCTCAGCAATCAAAGTCTGCTTGTCGATTAAGCCGCCTTCATATAAAGCAAATGCCGCATAAACACGGTCATTGGCCACAGGTCCATAAGTTCGTATGAGGTCGTGGTATAAAAACCGCTGCCATAGTCAAGCGTTCGATTTGACTCCCTAATCTCAGGAGCCACAACCTTTTCCAAACTACCATGAAATATCATCCTACTCATTCGACTGTCTCGTTCTAATAAATTCATCTATATCTTCTAAAATCCACCGGCTGTTTTGCGTATGCAGGACATCGAAATGCTCTGCCAAATAATCCAAAACATTGTATCTCGAAAATAATTCCATCGCCGCATAACCACTCAGTCCCTTTTCATTTTTGTATTGTTCAATGCAAAATGAAAGAAAATATGCTACATCTTGATTCATATTATCCGCCATAACATTATCAGCCAGAGCTAAAATATTGTTTTTCTTCTGACTCTGCGAATATAATGAGAATTTATCAAAAAGCACATACATGAGTCAATTACAATCTATACACAAGATATCGATTGAATATTATTAGAAAACTTTATTCATTCAGGAAGCGGGAGACAATCCTGATGGACTCCTGAAAAGCAGTTGGCTGCCCAGGGACAGTGATAAACAGATGTGTCGCAGTCGGAAATACATGATATGAAAGAGGATGTCCAAGGTGCTGAAGCCTTCGGGCAAACTCTGCAGTCTGGTCGAAAAGTATATCATGTCCGGCAGAAATGATGAGTACAGGAGGGAGTTCCGTCAATGCCTCATCACTGGCCAAACCTACGGATACCAGAGGATTACGCGAATCTCCGGCAGAATACGCCTCATTGAATGCCTCCAGAAGTTCCGCATCATCACCATAGCCCCGGGCATACTCTTTCCATGACGAAGTGACCTCGGTGAATAGTTTTGTCACCGGGTAAATTGGGATTACTGTATGGACACCGGTCAATGACATTGACGCTGCCAGAGCCAAGTTTCCTCCCGCGCTGTCGCCTCCGATGGAAATTCGCGACGAATCGCATCCCCATTCTTCCGCATGTTGTTTCAAATATTCAAATGCCTCAATGCAATCATTCAGCGGCATTGGAAACGGATATTTTGGCGCCAGGCGATAGTTCAGGGCAGCGACACAGCAGTCCCCTGCTTCAGCCAATGCCGCACAAAAGCGGGCACAGCTGTTTATGCTTCCGAAACACCATCCGCCGCCATGGAGATAAAGCAACAAAGGACGTTTACGTTCAGTGGCATTGACAGGAGAAAAGAGGCAGATATCGGGCGTAATATACTTTGTCTCAACAGTTTCCGGCAGCACAGGCGCCTGATTGCGGCTCTGGCGGATTTGTTCCAATGCTGAATAGTCTCCTTTCATGGCGTCGCGTACAGCCAACATCTGGGTGTGCTGCAATCCCGGTTTCATATTTGCCAAGAATGCTGTCTCCTCTTTCTGCATCTGCAGCTGGAGATCTTTACTAGGATATGTCTGTCCACTGGCATTGAGCGCAAAGAACGAAATGGAGATTGTTGTCAATATGCTAATAATTGTGGTATTCATGGTACATTTATTATTACATCGGACGCCTTCATGGCAATCCCTCCGGCAAAGATAAATTCATTTTCGGTATTTTCTCGGGATTACCAAACCAAGGAATCATTTTTGCAGCAAAATACAGGTTTCGAAATACAACACAAAACATAAAAATCTGTTGATATGAAAAAATTATTGTTTTCACTTCTGGCCGGTATGGCCATGGTGTCATGCGCAAATGACACTGTAAGTCTGCAAGTCAAGACCCGACAGGGAACTCTGGAAGGTTTTGACCAGAATGGCGTAAAAACATTTTTGGGAATCCCTTTTGCCCAGGCACCTGTAGGAGAACTCCGCTGGAAAGCACCGCAGGCTCCACAGAAATGGGATGGTGTACGCGAGGCCAAGACTTTCGGCAATGACCCTATGCAGCCAAACATTTTCGGAGACATGTCGTTCAGAGGCCCGAAACGCAGTGAGGATTGCCTTTATCTGAATGTATGGACAACGGCCAAGACCACTAAGGACAAACTTCCTGTCCTCATCTATTTCAATGGAGGTGGCCTGAGGGCAGGTTCCGGTTCCGAACCACGTTATGATGGAGCCGCCATTTCCAGAGAGGGTGTAATCGGCGTCACGGCCAACTATAGGGAGGGTCTTTTCGGATTCCTGTCCCATCCTGAACTTACTGCAGAATCGTCTTATGGCGGAAGCGGAAACTATGGCTTCCTTGATCAGGTTGCAGCTATCGATTGGGTAAAGGACAATATTTCCGCTTTCGGCGGAGACCCTGACAGAATCACTATAGTGGGTGAATCAGCCGGTTCATTCTCAGTCAGCCTTCTTATGGTTTCACCTCTTTCCAAGGGCAAAATCGCAGGAGCAATGCTTTCTTCGGGAGCCGAGGTTATCCCTTATGCAGCTGTGCCTCAGGACAAAGCAGAGGCAGAGGGCAAGGCGAATCTCGAGAGCAAAGGTTTGATGAGCATAGCTGAGGCAAGAGCTTTGGATGCTGACAAACTTAAGGATCTTCTCCCTCCGACCAAGATGTATAGTGTCGTTCTTGACGGCTACTTCATGACAGAAACTCCTGACGCCATATATGAGAAAGGTGAACAGGCCAGAGTTCCGCTTCTTGCAGGATGGAATTCGCTGGAAGGCTCCCCTCTTCAGGCTCTGGCCGGTCAGGAACCGACTCTTGAAAACTACAAGAAGGCCATGTCCGCAAGATTCGGCGACATGACCGATGAGATTTTCGAAGCCTATGGTCTTCTTACAGATGCTGACGTAGTCAGCCAGAAAGGCATTGACCTTGCTTCAGATCTTTTCTCCGGTTTCCCGACCTGGAAGGTATGTGATTATCATGCAAAGACTTCCGGCCAGCCGGTTTACAGGTACAAATACAATCATCCGCGTCCTGAAGTCTCAGCCAAGATGGGCGACAAGGTAGCGGCTCTTGCCGGTGGCGTCCGCGAAAAGACTGCTGAAGAAAAGGCGGCAGAGAAGAAGCCGGCTCCTGTCATCAATGGTGCGGTCCATTCTGCTGACATTGAATATGCAATGGGCAATCTTTCCACTAATGAATATTATGCGTGGACTGAAGATGACTACAAGATTTCAAAGCTATTCCTGAGTTTCTACGCGAATTTCTGCAAGACAGGTAATCCTAATGGTGAGGGCCTTCCTGTCTGGACTCCTATCAATGATAAACTGGATGCCGCTCCTGTGATGCAGATTGACATTGACTCAAAGGAG
>ERZ1026862.1460-NODE-1460-length-13873-cov-4.974237_pt1 | contig 13873 bp, 10 predicted proteins | sample MGYA00380161_ERZ1026862 | MGnify/ENA primary metagenome ERZ1026862 (study PRJEB33269, sample SAMEA4719797) | human gut metagenome | biome: human-associated habitat; feature: organic feature; material: feces | place: Cameroon | collected 2013-10 ... | reverse complement strand
TGGCTTTTCTGAGATGTGACATTCTATCCAATAATTATAAGAATAATAAATTGCATAAAAAAACTCGTTGCATATTCCCTACTTCAGGGACATGCAACGAGTTTTTATTTATAAGTTTATTTAGAATCTGCCAGACTCCTTATACCGCTTACTGGTGCTGATCTCTGAGCAAATCATTAACGGTCTTGACGGGGTTGAATGTGCTTATGGGCACTTCTACGAAGATAGTGCTCCAATCGCTCATGGCTCCATTCCACAAGCCAGGCAACTCAAGTGCCTTGAGCTCCTTGCCGTTCTTACTCTTAGAGCTGATGAAGCCAGTATTGTGGTCGACATGCTTGAGGAGGTCGAAGCGATTACCTTTATAGTCCTTGGTAGCACAAACGAGGTCAACGGGATTGAAGTGGGTGCCGTTCTTGAACATGGCTACATACTCAGCATTATTGGTGTCGATCTGGCTCGACTCAAGTATCTGAAGGCTAACTGTTCCGTCAGCATTGTAGCATACGAACGGGCCGCCACCAGGCTCACCCACGTTCTTAACAACTCCACATACGCGCATCGGGCGGTTGAGCTTGTTTTTAAGATAGATTACTAGTTCGGCATCCTCAAGTTCCTTGATGTCGTGCTTGCGACAGTAGAGGTCCTGCTGTACAAAGCGGATTATCTCCTCAATCTGAGCGTGAGTGTAAGAACCCGACTCAAGTATGCGCAAGTATCCGAATGCCTTCTTCTGAGCGTCGACAAGTATGCCTGCCAGCACCTTCTTATACAATACGGTATCGGCCTTGATACGGTCGGGTACTACGTTATCGATATTCTTAATGAACACTACATCTGCATCAATGTCGTTGAGGTTCTCGATGAGGGTGCCATGGCCGCCTGGACGGAACAGCAGAGTACCATCCTCGTTGCGGAACGGAGTATTGTCGGGGTTGGCAGCGATGGTGTCGGTGCTGGGCTTCTGCTCAGAGAAGCTTACATTAAGATGGATGTTATAGAGTTTCTCAAACGACTCAAGTTTCTCAGCAACTTTGCCCTTGAACAGCTCAAGATGCTCGTGCGACACGGTGAAGTGGATGTTGGCCTCACCGTCAGAGCTGGCATAGAGTGCAGCCTCAACGAGGTGTTCCTCCATAGGAGTACGCGGTCCGTCTTCATAGTTGTGGAAGAGCAGCAAGCCCTTAGGCAGCTGTCCGTAGTTAAGGCCCTTGGCTTCGAGCAGATTGGCTACTACGTCCTTATATCGTCCGGCCTCAATCAGCTTGCATACGCTAAGTCCGGTATTCGCCTTGCACTTGGCACACAACTCCTTCTTGAAAGCGAATTTTTTAATATTATCGAAGAAGTGCTTCTCGAAGTCGGTTGTGGGAACGTCGTAATCAGCCGAGAGGAATGCAAAGAGATTCTTGAACATACGGCTTGCGGCACCGCTGGCGGGCACAAACTTCACCACCTTGTGGCCTTCCTCGAGATACTGCTTCCAGTCGGCAACGAACTTTTCGCGCTGAGCGTCGTCGGGAGACATGATACCCTTGCCGATAGCTGCTGCAGCCTCAATGCGCAAGAAGGGGAATCCTGCCTTTATCTGTTCGAGCTGATGCTCCACTTGCTGTTCTGTAATTCCACGTTGCTGGATCTGGTTTAAATCGTTTGTAGATAACATAATATTTTGACTTTTAGGTTTTGAAAATGTCATGTAAGGTTAGTAAGTGTTGTTCGTGGCGACATCTTACTATGTACAAATGTAAATACTTTTTTGCTAAAAAGGAAATTTTCTACCATTTTTTTGTATCTTTGCCTTGTAATTAACATCAAAAGGGGTAAATTATGGAAGAAAAATTCAAGTTTACGACTGAAGAGTTGGCCGAACTGCAGAGAATAGCCACTCACTTGAAGACCACTATGGGAGACACACTTGAGCCTGACGACGAGAATTATCTTCGTCAGCAACTGGAAAAAGAAATCAGCGACAACAAGATAAAAAGGGATGTATTCGGACTGAACCCTATATTGCTGAGTTTTCAGACTGCCGAGTTGGAGCTGTCCGAAATCGGTATGAAGCGCGAGTGTGTTCTGGCTATACTTCTATACAACAGCATCATCAACGGCATTCTGACTCTGGAGGAGGTTGAACGAAAGTTCGGTCATAGCGTAGCGCAGATTATTCACGGACTGGTGCGCATACACGAGCTGTACCAGCGTACGCCTATCATCGAGAGCGAGAACTTCCGCAATCTGCTGCTGTCATTTGCCGAAGACATGCGCGTGATTCTGATTATGATTACCGACCGCGTCAACCTGATGCGACAAATACGCGACACGCCAAATAAGGAGGCGCAAAGCCGCGTGGCTGAGGAGGCAAGCTACCTATACGCTCCACTGGCTCACAAACTGGGTCTGTATAAGCTGAAAAGTGAACTGGAGGACCTGAGTCTGAAATATCTGGAGCATGACGCCTACTACATGATTAAGGACAAGCTGAATGCGACAAAACGTTCGCGCGACGCGTATATTGAGAAATTCATACAGCCTATAGATGAGAAGTTGAAGCAGATGGGTATAAACTGCCACATCAAGGGCCGCACCAAGAGTATACACTCCATCTGGCAGAAAATGAAGAAACAGCAATGTGGTTTTGAGGGCATCTACGATCTCTTTGCCATACGTATCATCATCGATTCGCCTATAGACCAGGAGAAGATGCTGTGCTGGCAGACATACTCGCTCATCACTGATATGTATCAGCCTAACCCCAAACGTCTGCGCGACTGGCTGTCTGTGCCTAAATCGAACGGCTACGAGAGTCTGCACATCACGGTACTTGGTCCGGAAAACAAGTGGGTGGAGGTGCAAATCAGAACAGAACGCATGGACGAGATTGCCGAGCGTGGATTGGCTGCTCACTGGCGCTACAAGGGCATCAAGGGAGAATCGGGACTGGACGAATGGTTGGGCAACATACGTTCGGCACTCGAAAGCAACGACAATCTGCAGCTGATGGACCAGTTCAAGATGGACCTGTATGAGGACGAGGTGTTTGTGTTCACTCCGAAGGGCGACTTGATAAAATTTCCCAAGGGTGCAACTATTCTCGACTTTGCCTACCGTATCCACTCGGGCGTTGGCAACAAGTGTGTGGGCGGCAGAATCAACGGACGAAATGTGCCGATACGCGAACAACTGCACTCGGGCGACACCGTAGAGATTCAGACGCAAAACAACCAGTCGCCTAAACAAGACTGGCTCAATATTGTACAGACAGGTAAGGCCAAAGCCAAGATAAGACAGGCGATAAAAGAACTGCAGGTAAAGAACGGGCTATATGCCAAGGAGATACTGGAGCGCAAGTTCAAAAACCGCAAGATAGAGATGGAAGATGCCTTGATGTCACATCTGATAAAGAAGATGGGATTCAAGGAGATGTCTGACTTCTACCGCCAGCTTGTTGACGAGAAAATAGATGCCAACGACGTTATTGACCAGTATGTGGAATACCGCGACCATGAGGCAGGGTTGAAAACATCGGGCGTAGTGCGCTCTGCAGACGAATACAATTTCGACAGCCAGCAGGACTTGCAGATGAAGCGTCTTGCGGGCAACGACGACGAGCTGGTTATCGACCAGAACCTTAAGGGATTGGACTACTCGCTTGCCAAGTGCTGCCGACCTATTTATGGCGACCCGATATTCGGATTTGTAACGGTGAACGGCGGAATAAAGATTCACAGCAAGGGGTGTCCTAATGCGCCTGAACTACGCAAACGTTTCGGCTATCGTATAGTCAAGGCTCGTTGGAGCGGTAAGGGTGCGTCGCAGTATAATATCACGCTTCGTATTGTCGGCAACGACGACTTGGGCATTGTCAACAACATTACAAGCATCATATCAAAGGAAGAGAAAATTGTGATGAAGTCGATAAATATCGACAGCCACGACGGACTATTCAGCGGCAACCTTGACGTTCTTGTAGAAGATACTGGCAAATTAGAATCGCTACTGAAGAAACTACGCACAGTAAGAGGCGTGAAGTCGGTAGTGAGATTATAATAAAGTTGAGAATTGAGAGTTGAGAGTTATGATTACTTTGATAAACATATAAATAAAAATGTTATCATAAAAACATATCATAACTTTCAATTCTCAACTCTCAACTTTTTTAATTCTACATATCAGACTTCGACTGTCTGATCATGTCAATGAAGTATTCATGTATACGTGTGTCGTCATTCAGCTCGGGGTGAAACGCTGTAACGAGTTGTGCGCCCTGACGGGCGGCTACAATATGTCCACCAACAGTGGCAAGTGTCTTGGCATCTGCCGACACACCGTTGATGTAAGGCGCGCGAATGAACGTCATTGGCACATCGTCGCCAACTCCCTCAAAATGGGCCTCGGTATAAAAACTGCCGAGCTGACGGCCATAGGCATTACGGCGCACGTCAATGTCCATTGTCGAGAGACGGTTGGCAGGCTCGCCATCCTGTGTCTTGGCAAGCATGATAAGTCCGGCACAAGTTCCAAAGACGGGCAATCCGCTCTTGATGGCTTCAGCCACTGGAGCGTAGAGTCCGAGGTCGCACAAGAGTTTTATCTGTACTGTACTCTCGCCACCAGGAATAATGAGTCCGTCCTTAGGCTGCTCCCAATCGCGCAGCTGGCGCACTTCGAATGTCTCAACGCCAAGGCGCGCGAGCATTTTCTCATGCTCGATAAACGCGCCCTGAAGAGCTAAAATGGCTACTCTCATAATACTTATTATTTGCCTCTTTCAGCCATGAGAACCTGAATCTCCTGCTCGTTAATGCCTACCATGGCCTCGCCCAAGTCCTCAGAGAGTTCAGCAAGCTTCTTTGCGTCATTGAAATTGGTAACAGCCTGAACGATAGCCTTAGCACGCTTTGCAGGGTCACCACTCTTGAAGATACCAGAACCTACGAATACACCCTCAGCACCAAGCTGCATCATGAGCGCTGCATCGGCAGGAGTAGCAACGCCACCAGCTGCGAAGTTAACTACTGGCAACTTGCCGTTCTCGTGTACATACTTAACGAGATCGTAAGGAACCTGCAACTGCTTTGCTGCCTCGTAAAGCTCGTCCTCAGACATTGAGACGAGACGACGAATCTCGCTCTGCATCATGCGCATGTGACGCACAGCCTGAACGATGTCGCCAGTGCCCGGCTCGCCCTTTGTACGAATCATGGTAGCACCCTCAGCAATACGGCGCAAAGCCTCGCCAAGATTTCTTGCACCACATACGAAAGGTACATCAAACTTGTTCTTGTCGATGTGGTAAACATCATCGGCCGGTGAGAGCACCTCGCTCTCGTCAATATAGTCAATCTCAATGGCCTGCAGAATCTGTGCCTCAGCAAAATGACCGATACGGCACTTTGCCATTACCGGGATTGAGACAGCTTCCTGAATGCCCTTGATCATCTTGGGGTCACTCATGCGTGAAACACCACCAGCAGCGCGGATATCTGCGGGAATACGCTCCAATGCCATAACGGCACATGCTCCAGCTTCCTGTGCAATACGAGCCTGCTCGGGAGTTGTAACGTCCATAATTACACCGCCCTTAAGCATCTGAGCAAGGTTGCGGTTTAGTGTTTGTCTGTTCTCTGTCATGATTTAAATTTTATTGTTAATAAAAGATCTTCCTTATGGTAATTGCTTTTACTATGATATATTACTTAAATATTTATCTCTCTTGGTTGTCGCAATTGTACTACTGCACAATCTTGAATCTTACACGGAAGGCTTTCGTCATCTCGTCCCAGTTGGTGCCCAACAATACGAACTTGCCAATCTGAGCCGTAGAGCGAACATGCTTGCCTATACACGGACAAACATCGTAGTTACCGATACGAACCAGTCGGATCTTCTCTGAAGCATCTTCAGGCAAGCGGTCAATCTGCACGTCAGCCGGGATATGGTCGCGGTCGACTACCTCGTAGGTTACGGGGAGATCTTCGGCAAGAAGCTCATTCATTCGGTCCTCAATCATCTTCTCCTCCTTGCGTGAGGGCTTATGGTCGAGAATGAATGTCATCTTGCTCTTCTTGCGCTCGATATGGGCGTTAGACGAACGTTCGCATCCGAACAGTCTTACCATAGTCTGATTGAGCAGATGCTCGGCTGTATGAGCCGGAGGGAATTCCTCCTTGTTGTGCTCGTTGAATATTGGTTCTTTGTCCATAACCAGATTGAATTTGAATATTCTGCAGTTGTGTGCCTCTACCCCAACGTCGATGTAGTTCTGAGTCTCAAGCTGAGCCTTAAGCGGAGCGCCTCCAAGCATATCGTCGGCAGTCATATCGGCATGCGGGATATTAAGGAAGTCGAAAGCATGTGCCGGGATATTGACCCTACACTCCATACGTTCATCGGCAAAGTTTGCCACAACGAACAGCATCTCATTACCTACCTTACGCATGAATGCATACTGACGCTGTGCCAGATGCTCGTTGACATACATGAGGTCGAAGAAATCGCCCTCGCCTACTGCCTTTTCTGTAGCGGCTATGTTGAGTACTTTATCGTAGAGCGAAGCCAAAGCTTTCTCGTCGTCTGTGAGCGAATGGCTGACGTGTGCACGATAGAGCGAAGGAACAGTCCAATAGTCGAATATCGTTGTGTGTCCGTCGCGTCCGCTGAATCCTTCTTGATCCATTCCACGCTCGCCATACTCCTGTCCGGCGTATACCATGAACGGATTGCTACGCATCAAGGCGTTGACCACAAGTGCCGGATAGGCTCTGAATGGGTCACCTGCAAAAAAGTCACTCGCAATGCGCTGCTCATCGTGGTTTTCGAGGAAGTAGAGCATGTGATTGCTTATGCCGTCCACCCATTGCCATGCAGTAGTAATCTGCGATGTTGGGCAATTATTGCATACTACAGAACGCATTGTGTCGTACATTCCTACCTTATCATATAGGTAGTCCATGCCAGCATCAACATAGCGATTGTAATCGAGCGGATTATATACCTCGGCCACGAAGATTATCTCAGGATAAGCCTTCTTAACCTTGGCTATCGCCCAATGCCAGAATGCGGGAGGCACCATCTCAGCCATGTCACAACGGAATCCGTCAACACCCTTCGATGCCCAATACATAAGTATGTCGGTCATCTTGACCCAAGTGTCGGGCATTGGAGAGAAGTGCTCTGAACGTCCGCCAGCATCAAGATAGTCAACACCATAGTTGAGTTTGACAGTCTCATACCAGTCGTTCACACAAGGCGAGGCATCGAAATGGTCGTTACCTGTAGCCTTGGCAGGGAATTCAGTATAAGGTTCAGCCTCACCAGCATAGGTATCGATATGTGGCTGGAACGGAGTGCCTGGGCAATAGTAGAAATTATTGGCAGCAGAAAAACCCATCGACGTATTGTCGTCCTCACCAAGGTCGCGTACCCCTTCTGGCTTTGCCGTAGAATGATATTGGCGTGCTACGTGGTTTGGTACAAAATCGATGATTACCTTCAATCCGGCACGATGGCTTCGGTCGAGAAGCTGCTCAAACTCCTGCATACGATTATTAACATCGTCAGCCAAATCCGGGTCGATGTCGTAGTAATCGACAATAGCATAGGGAGAGCCAGCCTTGCCCTTGACGACAGCTGGATGCAGGCTTTGAATGCCGTATCGGGTATAGTCGGTAGTAGTGGCGTGGCGTATCAAGCCTGTGTACCATACATGCGAATATCCCTTGGCACGCAAGCCGTGCAACAGTTCATCCGTAAAGAAGCTCATCTTGCCCGAGCCGTTTTCGGCAATCGTACCTCCAGGCTTGCAACCATTGGAGCGATTGCCGAAAAGGCGGGTGAATATCTGATAGATTATTATTTTCTGTCGTCCCATAAGAATTTAGGCGATACCGTGAGCGCTGACATTCTTGTCGATACGTCCAATCATACCCTGCAGAGCCTTGCCAGGTCCGCACTCTGTAAAGTCGTCGGCTCCGTCCTTAATCATGTTCTGTACACTTGCTGTCCAGCGCACGCTGCTTGTAAGCTGTGCTATAAGGTTAGCCTTGATTTCTGCGGGGTCAGTATGAGGCATACCGTCTACATTCTGGTAGACCGGACACTTAGGAGCCTTAACCTCAACAGCCTTGATAGCCTCCTCAAGTTCCTCCTTGGCAGGCTGCATAAGGGGCGAGTGGAATGCTCCGCCCACCTTGAGAGGAAGGGCACGCTTGGCACCAGCAGCCTTAAGCTTCTCGCAAGCAGCATTGATAGCGTCGATGTTTCCACTGATTACGAGCTGGCCAGGACAGTTGTAGTTAGCAGCTACAACGATGTTGCCGTCAGCGCTCGATTCCTTGCAAATTTCTTCTATCTTCTCGTCGGGCAGACCAATTACAGCAGCCATAGTACCAGGAGCAGCCTCGCATGCCTTCTGCATAGCCATAGCACGGGCAGCAACGAGCTTTACACCATCCTCAAATGAGAGTGCGCCTGCAGCAACAAGTGCAGAGAACTCGCCCAAAGAATGGCCTGCCACCATTGCAGGAGCGAAGTCGTCGCCAAGACAGATGGCCGAAATAACACTATGCAAGAATACTGCAGGCTGTGTCACCTTGGTCTGCTTCAACTCTTCGTCGGTACCGGCAAACATAATGTCTGTAATACGGAATCCGAGAATTTCGTTGGCCTTCTCGAAGAGCTCTTTAGCTGTCTCATTGTTGTCGTAGAGGTCCTTGCCCATACCTACGAACTGCGATCCCTGTCCGGGGAAAACAAATGCTTTCATATTCTTATATTATTATTCTATATTTATTATTTGTATATTTCTTTAATTACTGCATTGCCTATAGGCAACGCAACTACACAAATGCAAAGGTACAAAAATTTATGTCAAAACCTAAAACTCTTTGATGTTTTATTACTGAAAAGCAGTAACTTTGCATTTACATTGTAAAATAAGTGCGTAAAGTACAAAACCAAGCAAATAACAACCAAAAATCACATGAATATTCTCAAGAGAACGGCTTATATACTCGTAATGTGCTTCATTTTCGGCTCTCCAACAGCCATGGCACAAATGAAATGGAACTCGGCTTACAAAGCATATGTCGACCAATACAAGGACTTGGCTATCGAACAAATGCTGCGCTATAACATTCCTGCCAGTATCACTCTTGCACAAGGACTACTTGAAAGCGCAGCAGGACGTAGTGACTTGACGCGCGCAGGCAACAATCACTTCGGCATCAAGTGCCACGGATGGACAGGACGACGTGTCTATCACGACGACGATGCACGCGGTGAATGCTTCCGTGCCTACGACAATGCACGACAGAGCTATGAGGACCATAGCCGTTTTCTGGCAAAACAGTCGCGTTATGCCAGACTTTTTGACTACAAGCGTACCGACTATCGCTCGTGGGCACGTGGACTGAAGGCGTGCGGATATGCCACAAACCCTCAGTATGCAACAAAGCTTATACAGATTATCGAGCTGTACAATCTCAACCAATATGACCGTGCCACTTCTTTCGACCGCTTTATGGCACGCCACGCATCAACCGACAAGCCTGCACCTGACGGTTCTATACATGTAATAAAATTCTACAACAAGAACTATTATGTCATGGCAAAGACAGGCGACACTTTCGCTGAACTGTCTCGTGAGTTGGGCATTTCAGCACGCAAATTGGCTCGTTATAACGAACGTGGCAAAAAAGACGTGCTCGCAAATGGTGACGTCATTTATCTAAAGAAGAAACAAAAACGTGCCGAGAAGCAGTTCCGCCGTACACCACACATCGTAAGAGCAGGCGAAAGCATGTACTCTATAGCTCAATTGTACGGCATCAGACTGAAGAGTCTGTACAAGATGAACCATCTGCAACCTGACTACGAGATTCAGGTGGGCGACCGTCTGAGAGTACGCTAATAAAAATGTGGTAAGGTAAATTCTACCCTACCACATTAAATCTTGCAAACTTAAGCAATAATGTCTTCACTCCAGCGTTGTCAAATTCAACTGTTGCCTTCTCATTTTCACCACTTCCCTCAACACTAACCACGCGTCCTAACCCGAAACGTTGATGTTCGATTCGAGCGCCAATTGAGATAGTTTGTTTTGGTGATATTTCCGAAGGCCTTGCAGTTTCTATACCCCTCGTAAGTGCCGCATTTTTCTGAGCACTCAACCTACGGAATCTTGCCAAATCCGGTATTGGATTTGGCGAGCTACCAATATTCCTCTCCTCAAATTTGCTACGGTCTGATGCGAGTCGTCCATTCACTTTCATCCATTGCGGATCTATCTCACGCAAGAAACGGCTCGGTTTATTAAACAGCATGTTGCCGTATTGGTAACGGCTCTTGGCACAAGACAGCAGGCATCGTTTCTCAGCTCGGGTGATTGCCACATAGAACAGACGACGCTCCTCCTCAAGTTCACGAGGAAACTCGCATGCTCTCGGGCTCGGGAACAGATTTTCCTCAACACCAACCACAAAGACAGTGTCAAATTCAAGTCCCTTAGAGGCATGAATGGTCATAAGCGACACCATAGCAAGTTCATCTTTATCCGTATCGCGATCAGCATCAGTTATAAGAGCCACCTCCTGCAAGAAACGATCTATATATATTTCATCGGCATGGTCCTCTTCACGTTTAGAATCGACAAAGTCATGGAGTCCGGAGAGAAACTCCTCTACATTATCACGCCTGTCCTGAGCATCATCATCGCCACCCGAAAATATTTCAGCAGCAAGTCCTGTCTGTTCTATTATAAGTCGTCCAAGAGCATAAGCATCAGTCTGTTTGTTTTGGTCGATATAGGTCTGAATCATGTCGTGAAACGCCACTATACGGCGAGTTGCAGCTGCACTTACTTCTGGCGCGAAAGTAGTAGGACTTGAAACTACAGTCCACAGACCCTTGTCGTAGCGGCGTGCTGCAGCTATAAGTTTGTCCACCGACGTAGCCCCAATGCCACGTTTGGGATAGTTGATTATACGCTTTAATGCTTCCTCATCATTAGGATTGGCAACAAGTCGGAAATAAGCGATTATGTCCTTTATCTCCTTACGCTGATAGAAACTCATTCCACCATATATGCGGTAAGGAGTTCCCTGCCTACGCAACTCATCCTCAAATATACGACTCTGAGCATTGGTTCGATAGAGAATGGCAAATCCTCCATACGGCACATGCTCACGATTATGCAGTCGACGAATTTCGTTGGCCACGATAGCCGCCTCCTCCTTATCACTATAAGCAATATTAAGCGTAACCTTATCACCCTCAGGATTTTCGCTAAACACCGCCTTCTCTATCTGGCGACGATTGTGGTGAATAAGACAATTGGCTGCTCCTACAATATTCTGCGTGCTACGATAATTCTGCTCAAGCTTAAAAAGTCGTGAATCTTTATACAGACGTTGAAAGTTCAGAATATTGTCGATATTGGCTCCACGGAAAGCATAAATACTCTGTGCATCATCTCCCACCACACAAATCCGGCTATTCTCACGTGTTAGAAGAGTGACAATACACTGCTGAGCATAGTTGGTGTCCTGATACTCATCAACAAGAATATAAGCAAACCTCTCAGCATACTTGCGACACACTTCGGGGTGATTGCGGAAAAGAATGTAAGTGAAGAGAAGCATGTCGTCAAAGTCGACAGCATTGGCCATCAAGCATCGTTGGGCGTAGATACGATATATGTCGCCTATCCGTGGCATCTTAGAACGCAAATCACGTTCGTGCAACTGTGAATCTGACATGTAAGCATCAGGTGTGATAAGATTGTTTTTGGCCATTCCTATACGAGAAAGTACAGCCGAAGGTTTGTACACCTTATCGTCAAGTTGCATTTCCTTAATTATAGAACCAACAAGAGCACGCGAATCAGAATCATCATAAATAGTAAAGTTTGACCTCAGCCCTATCGCCTCAGCCTCAACGCGCAGTATGCGCAAGAATATGGAATGAAATGTTCCCATATTCAAATAACGAGCCTGATCCGGACCGACCAACTGAGCTATACGGTCTTTCATCTCTCGCGCAGCCTTATTTGTAAAGGTCAAAGCGAGAATATTCCACGGATTCATGCCACGACTCAACAGATAAGCAATCTTGTAGGTAAGGACACGCGTCTTGCCCGATCCGGCACCAGCAATGACAAGTTGAGCTCCGTCAATGTATTCAACGGCAGCACGTTGGTTGGGGTTGAGCGACGAAAGAAGATTTTCCACTTGCTTGATTATGTTATTAATTGATTATCGTAAAGTTGTCTAATACGGTTTGAAAAGTTATCTAATACAGTTCGTAAAGGTATCAAAAACGTTTCAAGAAATTATCGACGACGATGATAAACTCCACCAGACGTTGTAGTAGGGTCGTAATCCTCACCTTCGCGCGGAAAAGATGGAATAAACTTCATTTGATATTCAATACTACCGCGACGAGCTCGCATATAGGCACTTGGATTGCTACTGTCAAACTTGCGTGGATTGGGCAGTGTTGCAGCAATAAGAGCACACTCCGAACGAGTGAGTTCGGATGCCGTCTTACCAAAATGATATTTAGCTACAGCTTCAGCTCCGTATATACCATCACCCATCTCTATTGAGTTCAGATATACTTCCATGATACGCTGCTTGCTCCAAAGCATCTCTATAAGCGCAGTAAAATAGACCTCAAAACCCTTACGCGTCCAGCTACGACCAGGCCATAGAAAAACATTCTTAGCCGTCTGTTGAGATATGGTGCTGGCTCCGAGTTTGCGTCCTGCGCCACGAGCATTACGCTTGGCAGCCTTCTGAATTGCGCCGAAGTCGAATCCGTGATGAATGAGGAAGCGTTGGTCTTCGCTCGCCATTACGGCTACAGGAAGATGACGTGAAATTTCACCAAGTGACTTCCAGCTATGATGCATAGTTATCGACTTACCCTCGCCTACTTGCTGAACACAACGTATTACCATCAACGGTGTAATATATACCGGTACAAAACGATAGGCTACAACTGCAAGAATAGTAGACCCGAAAAAAAGGGCTGCAGCCCAACGTATAATCTTTGATATAATACCAAATTTCATATATACATATACACACAACAATCGCCTGAGTGAAGTATAATCTTACACACAGACGATTGTCTATCAGTTGTTTACAAGAAATTACTTAAGTGTTCCTGCATTGGCAGCATCTACCATAGCCTGACTTGCATAGAGATAAACCTCTACACGACGGTTCTGAGTACGTCCTGCCTGAGTTGAATTATCAGCAACAGGCTCTGAGCTACCCTTACCTGCTATGTTCTTGAACTGTGATGTAGAAACTCCGCAACTCTGCAAATAATTAGCTACGCTCTGTGCACGTCTGTTACTAAGAGGAATATTGATACCATCATTGCCAGTGCTATCTGTATGGCCATAGATATCAACCGAAAGCAAATTATTCTCTTTCAATGTATTAGAGAATTTAGCTAAAGCATTCTTTGAAGACGCATTAAGATCTGACTTGTTTGTTGCAAAAAGGATACCTGAATCGAACGTAACCTTAACAGCCTCAAGACCATTATTGTCAGTAACCTTCTCAACCTTGGCGTTCTCAATCTGCTTAGCCTGCTCAGCGACCTTGTCCATATGATGACCAATAATAGCACCTGCACCAGCGCCTACTGCACCACCAATTGCTGCACCTACCGCTGTATTGCCAGCAAGTTTACCTATAATACCACCAAGAACGGCACCGCCACCGGCACCTATAAGTGAACCAGTACCCTGTTTTGTGCTGCAACTTACCACTGCAAGCATACCCATTGCTAGTGTTGCTCCTTTTAACTTGTTCATTTTCTTCTATATTTAGTGTTAAAATTATGAATTATGCGCCAC
>ERZ1026862.1456-NODE-1456-length-13896-cov-3.331623_pt1 | contig 13896 bp, 9 predicted proteins | sample MGYA00380161_ERZ1026862 | MGnify/ENA primary metagenome ERZ1026862 (study PRJEB33269, sample SAMEA4719797) | human gut metagenome | biome: human-associated habitat; feature: organic feature; material: feces | place: Cameroon | collected 2013-10 ... | reverse complement strand
TCCCGGGAGTTTCCCGGAGCGGCTCCACCACCGCCGGAGGACTCCTTTCCGGGCTGGAAAAGCAGACCGCTGTCACCTTCGCGTTTATCCTGGGGATCCCGGCGATACTCGGCGGAAGCGTGCTGGAACTCGGGGACGCGCTGAAATCCGACATGGAGCTTGACTGGGTCGCTCTCGGAATCGGATTCGTAATCGCCGCAGTCGTCGGTATCCTCTCCATCAAGCTGGTAAGCTGGCTCGTGAAGAAGGACAGATACAAAATATTCGGAGTCTACACCGCAGTGCTCGGCGTTGCGTGCGTTGCGGCAGGACTTTGGGAACATATCTCGGGGAACACACTGGCTTCACTCTTTGTGGGCTGAAAATACATATGAAGGAAGTACGCTGGAATGGCTGGAAATACAGAGAACAAAACGAACACTACCACCCGGGGCGCCGCAGGCAGAAGCACGGCTTCCAAGTCCGGCGGAACCAGAGCCGGCAGCACCGGGCGCTCCAAGAAGAACCTTGAGGAGGAAATGCGCCGTCAGCGCGAGGAAGCGCTGAAGCGTAGCATGCGCCGCCGCCACATCACGTCCGTGATACTTTTCGCGGTGGGAATCCTCCTGACCCTGGCGGCGGTTATTCCGGCAGGCGAGGGCGAGGGCTGGCGCGGATTCTTCGACCTTATGCACGGACTTTTTGGGTATTCCGCCTTTGCGGTGGGGCCGCTGCTGATATTCATTGCGATACAGGTTTCCGCTTCCAGGGAGCCCAAGAAGCTGGGCGGAACAGTCGCGAAGTGCTGCGTGGGAATACTCATGCTGTGCGCTGCGGTGCAGATATTCTTTGTAGGCTCCACGCCGGGTGAGAACCTCTTTGACGTCATCGGTCAGCTGTATGTCTACGGCAAGGAATTCCGGGGCGGCGGCGTGTTCGCGCTGTTCATCGGCGGACTGCTCTTGCTGCTGGGCAGGCTGGGCGCTACCATAATCATGGTGATACTTATACTTGTGTGCATTCTGCTGTTCACCGGGATATCCGTGGCGGATTTCACGCGCCGCGTCGCAGATCCGGTCAAGAAAGCCGGCGAGAAGGCAAAGGAGCACCACGAGCGCGTAAAGGAAGAGAACAAGATAGCCGCCGAGGAGTTCCAGCTTGATCAGCAGGAGCTTGAGCGTATCCAGGCGGAGATAGACGCGGAGCAGCAGGACAAGCGCTCCGTTGCCGAGCTGAAGAAGGCTGTTTTCAGCGTGAGCGAGCCGGAGCCTGCCGCAGAATCCCCCGTGGAGGATACAGCGCCTGCCGTGCCGGAATCCGATACCGCTGCTCAGCCGTCGGAGCCGCCCGTGGAGGAATCCCCCGAGGATTCCGCGGCGGAGGAGAAGCTGATCGAGGAGCAGCACGAGGACAACGAGGACTACATGTCCGAGCTGAAGAACTACATCATGGAGAAAAACCGCGCGGTCATCGAGGAATCCGAGCGGCTGGAAAAGGACCCTCTTGAGGACGAGGACGCGGAGCTTGTGCCGATAATTGACGCGCTCCACCGCTTCCGCGAGGAGGAGCCTGTCCAGGTAAAGAAAGTGGAGGACCTCCCGGAGGATTCCGTCACATCGTCGGAGGAGGGCGAGCTGCCGTTTGACATCGACGACGTAATTGACGAGCCGGAGTGCATTCCTGCGCTCCAGAAGCCCGAGATAGTGGAGGTACCGCGCCCGGGAATGACCGAGCGTCCGGCGGAGACTCCGCACCCCACCGCGCCCGAGCCGGCGAAGCCTGTGCAGAGCGCGCAGATTCCCACCGGCGCTCCGGCGCAGAAGCAGGTGGCGGACGGTTCCATGCAGGATATCACGCTGAGCGACGTGTATACGCTTCCGCCGGTGAACCTGCTGAATCCCGTCCAGAAGAAGGTGACCCAGGCAGATATCGACAGCGAGATCGAGCGCAATTCCAAGAAGCTTGTGGAGGCGCTCCAGAGCTTCGGCGTGCAGACCAAGCTTGTCGGAGTGAGCCGCGGTCCTTCCGTTACGCGCTATGAATTACAGCCGGCGCCCGGCGTGAAGATATCCAAGATAACCGGACTGGTGGACGATATCGCGCTGAACCTGGCTTCCGCCGGGGTGCGTATCGAAGCGCCTATCCCGAATAAATCCGCCGTGGGTATCGAGGTCCCGAACAAGGTGCGCGACACGGTATTCTTCCGCGAGCTTATTGACACCCCGGAGTTCCGGGGGAGCTTCAGCAAGAAGCTGGAAACCGTCCTCGGCAAGGACATCAGCGGCGCGATGGTAACCTGTAATATCGCAAAAATGCCGCACCTGCTCATCGCCGGAACCACCGGTTCCGGTAAGTCGGTGTGCGTAAACTCCATCATCATGAGTATACTGATGAAGTCCACTCCGGACGACGTCCGCCTGATAATGGTTGACCCCAAGAAGGTGGAGTTCATGATGTACAACGGTATCCCTCACCTGCTCATTCCGGTGGTCACCGACCCGAAGAAGGCGGCAGGCGCGCTGGCGTGGGCGGTGAACGAAATGCTGAACCGCTACAAGATGTTCTCCGAGAACAACGTGCGTGACTTCACGGGATTCAACGAGCTGGCGGCAGAACCCGACAGCGGACTTACGAAGATGTCCCACATCGTCATATTCATCGACGAGCTGGCGGACCTGATGATGGCGTCCCCGAAGGACGTCGAGGACAGTATCGTGCGCCTGGCGCAGATGGCGCGTGCCGCCGGAATGCACCTGGTTATTGCGACGCAGCGTCCGACTGTGAATGTCGTGACCGGACTCATCAAGGCGAATATCCCGAGCCGTATCGCGCTGATGGTTGCCTCCCAGATGGACAGCCGCGTAATCCTGGACGCAGGCGGCGCGGAGAAGCTGCTCGGCAACGGCGATATGCTGTATATGCCGGTGGGACTTCCGAAGCCGGTCAGAGTGCAGGGCTGCTTCGTTTCCGACAAGGAAGTGGAGCATGTCGTGGAGTTCATCAAGCAGACCTTCAAGGCGGAATACGATGAGAATATCATAGAAGAGATCGAGCGCCAGACCGAGATGGTGAATTCGGCGCAGGAGAGCAAATCCGGCTCGGACGGCGGAGATATCGACACCAGCGACGAGCGGCTTGAAGAAGCCATCGACTTCGTGGTGGAAGCCGGCACATGCAGCACCTCCTCACTTCAGCGCAGGCTGAAGCTGGGCTACGGCAGGGCGGCGCGCCTTGTGGACATCATGGAGGAGATGGGCGTGGTAGGTCCCCTGGAGGGCAGTAAGCCGCGCCAGGTGCTCATGAGCAAGCAGGAATGGGCTGAGAGGAAACTCCAGCAGAAATAAAAGCGAGGAACAACAGAAATGCCATTTTTACCAGTCAGCAGACAGGATATGGAGGAGCGCGGAATCGAGCAGCTGGATTTCATCTGCTTCACCGGCGACGCATATATTGACCACCCCACGTTCGGTATTGCGATAATCTCACGAATGATAGAAGCCGCCGGCTTCACCGTGGGAATCATCGCGCAGCCGCTGTGCGACGCGGATTACATGAAGCTTGGCAAGCCTAAGTACTGCTTCATGGTTACCGGCGGAAACATCGACAGCATGGTGTCGAATTACACCGTCGCGCTCAAGAAGCGCAACGACGACGCGTATTCCCCGGGCGGAAAGGGCGGCAGGCGCCCCGACCGCGCGCTCACGGTGTACTGCCAGAATCTGAAGCGGCTGTACCCCGACGTGGAAATATCCATCGGCGGACTTGAAGCCTCCCTGCGCCGTTTCGCGCATTACGATTACTGGACTGACAGCGTTATGCCGTCCGTCCTGGTAAGTTCCGGCGCGGATTACCTCATGTACGGCATGGGGGAGGTCACCCTTACCCAGATGCTGAATAATTTCAAGGCAGGACTGCACCTCAGGGACATGCACGACCTGCGCGGAATATGCTACCTCACCGAGCCGGAGAACACTCCCATCGGCGCGGTGCAGTGCGACAGCTTCGAGATAGTCCGGGACAACAAGAAGGCGTACGCGAAATCCTGCCGCAAGCAGTACGACGAGCAGGACGAGGTGTACGGCAGGACGATAGTCCAGCGCCACGGCGATAAGATGCTGGTGCAGAATCCGCCGCAGCGCAGCGTTACCCAGGCGGAGTTCGACTACACCTACGAGCTGCCCTACATGCGCATGTACCACCCGATGTACGAGAAGGAGGGCGGAGTCCCGGCGATCCAGGAGGTGGAGTTCTCGATAACCCACAACCGCGGCTGCTTCGGATTCTGCAACTTCTGCTCCATCGCGCTCCATCAGGGACGCCGGGTGCAGACCCGCAGCGAGGACAGCGTATACGAGGAAGCAGTCAAGCTGTCGGAGAATCCGCGCTTCAAGGGGTATATACACGACGTCGGAGGACCCACCGCGAACTTCCGGCACCCGTCCTGCGAGAAGCAGGAGAAATACGGCATGTGCAAGGGGAAGAAGTGCCTTGCGCCCACTCCCTGCAAGAACCTCATCGCCGACCACAGCGACTATATCCACCTGCTGCGCCGCCTGCGCTCCATAAAAAAGGTGAAGAAGATATTCATTCGTTCCGGAATCCGGTTCGATTACATGCTCCAGGACAAGAACAACGACTTCCTGGACGAGCTGGTGCAGTACCATGTCAGCGGACAGCTAAAGGTAGCCCCGGAGCACGCCAGCAACAAGGTGCTCGACCTGATGGGCAAGCCGCACATCGAGGTCTACGAGGAGTTCGAGAAGCGGTTCTACGCCGCGACAAAGAAGTGCGGCAAGGAGCAGTACCTGGTGCCCTACCTTATGTCCAGCCACCCCGGGTGCACCCTCGAGGAGGCGGTGGAGCTGGCGGTATTCCTCAAGAAGCACAATATCCGCCCGGAGCAGGTGCAGGATTTCTATCCCACCCCGGGAACTATTTCCACGGCAATGTTCTGGACCGGACTTGACCCCTACACCATGGAGCCGGTGTTCGTCCCGAGAACTCCCGAGGAGAAGCGCATGCAGCGTGCTCTGCTGCAATACTTTAAGCCGGAGAATCACGACATCGTGGAGAAGGCGCTCATCATGGCGCACCGCCGCGACCTTATCGGCACCGGCAAGGAGTGCCTGATACCGCCGGGGGCGATGAGCCGCAATTCCCAGCAGGGTAAGTCCCAGGGAAGACAGCAGGGAAGGAATGCGCGTCCCACGGGGAATCCCCGGCAGAACCAGGGAAATACGAAGCACGGCGGCAGGGATACCGCCGGCAGGAACGAGAGGGGGAGCATGAATGGCAGGAGAGCGGCGCCGCAGAGGAAACCAGCCGGCAAACACCGGGGGTAAGGTAATGCTCGTCGTATTCGCAGTGATGTTTGTGCTCTCACTGGGAATATACCTGAATGAGAAGATATTCAAGCTGGAGTTCATACCCACCTCCGCGGAAATAATGGGAATGCTCGGCGGCGGAACCACCGTCACCACGGCGGACGGGGAGATCGCGGTGCATTACATAGACGTCGGGCAGGGGGACTGCGAGCTGATAGTTGCCGGGGACACCCGGGTGCTCATCGACTGTGGCGAGGCGGAGTATTCCGACCGCGTGATAAATTACATCAGCCGGCTCGGATTCCGGCGGCTGGATTACATCATCGCGACCCACCCCCATGACGACCACATCGGCGGCATGTCCGCAATAATGGAGGAGTTCTCGGTGGGAAAGGTGATCATGCCGGAGATTCCGGACAGCATCCTCCCCACAAGCCGGAACTTCGAAAAAATGCTGGACGTGATAGGCAGGAAGAACATAACCGCCGAGTATTCGCGCACCGGTACGGAAATCAAACTGGACAGCGGCGCAGTCCTGCGGATAATAGCGCCGGTGCACAGCGATTATTCCAGCCTGAATAACTTTTCCATCGCGTGCCGTCTGGTGCACGGGAACAGGTCGTTCCTCTTTACCGGGGACATCGAGCGCGCGGCGGAGAACGACATCGTCAACAGCGCGGAATATCTGAAGAGCGATGTGCTGAAGGTGGCGCACCACGGTAGTACTTCTTCCAGCACTCCGGCGTTCCTGGAGGCAGTCATGCCGGAGTACGCCGTGATCGAGGTGGGCGAGGGGAATTCCTACGGGCACCCCAAGCCGGAGGTCGTGAAACGGCTGAACTCCCTGGGTGCGCAGATACTTACCACGATGGAATGCGGCAACATAGTCTTCGTCAGCGACGGCGAACAGCTGACATTACATACGGATAACGGGATAACGGCTAGAACGGAGGAAGCGGCATGATCATAGTGGACAGAATCGAAGAGGATATCGCGGTGGTTTACTTCGGGGACGAAAAGGTGAATATCCCGATCAGCGAGCTTCCCGAGGGAATACACGAGGGTACAGTGCTGAAGCGCACTCCCGACGGACTTATCCCGGACCCGGAGGCGGAGGCGGAGCGCCGCAGACAGATTGCGGATAAGGTGCACCGGCTGTTCAAGTAGAATAACACAGGGGCGGACGTAGTTTCCGCCCTGTTTTCTGCGGCACGATACCGTTAATTTCAACAAAAATCCAGCCGCAGAATCGTTAATTGTAATCAAGTCTACAGAATTTTTCCGGACATCTTGTAGAGTGGAAAAAAAAGTAGTATAATAACAAACAGTGTACGGCTAAGAAACAATACTATAAATAAAGGAATGTGAGAACATTGGTAAGAAACGATTTAAGGAACATTGCGATCATCGCCCACGTTGACCACGGCAAGACTACCCTGGTCGATGAAATGCTCAAGCAGGGCGGCGCTTTCCGCGAGAATCAGGTAGTCAGCGACCGCGTAATGGACAGCAACGCCATCGAGCGCGAGCGCGGAATCACAATACTTGCGAAGAACACCTCCTGCATGTACAACGGCGTAAAGATCAATATTGTCGATACCCCCGGCCACGCGGATTTCTCCGGCGAGGTTGAGCGTATCCTCAAGATGGTAAACGGCGTACTGCTGCTGGTTGACTCCTTTGAGGGAACCATGCCCCAGACCCGTTTCGTACTCCAGAAGGCTCTGGAGCTGGGTCACAAGATCATCGTCGTAGTCAACAAGACCGACCGTCCCGACGCGCGTAACAAGGAAGTCGTTGACGAAGTACTTGAGCTGCTCCTCGACCTGGACGCTACTGACGAGCAGATCGACAGCCCGGTAATTTTCTGCTCCGGCAGACTGGGACTTGCCTCCTACGACCCCGACCAGATGGGCACGGATTTCAAACCGCTGTTTGACAAGATCATCGAGCACATTCCGGCTCCGGAGGGCGACCCCGACGGCGAGCTCCAGGTGCTGGTATCCTCCATCGACTATAACGAGTACGTCGGCAGAATCGCCATCGGACGTATCGAACGCGGAAGAATGCGCAAGAATCAGGACGTCATCGTCTGCGACCACCACAACCGCACCGCTCCGTTCAGAAGCAAGATCGTTTCCCTCTATCAGTTCGAGGGACTGAACAAGGTCGAGGTTGACGAGGCTATGGTAGGCGATATCGTATGCTTCTCCGGTATCGAGGGCGTAACCATCGGTCAGACTATCTGCTCCGTGAATTGCCCCGAGCCGCTTCCTTTCGTGAAGATTTCCGAGCCGACAGTCGAGATGACCTTTTCCGTAAATACCAGCCCGTTCGCCGGCAGAGAGGGTAAGTTCGTTACTTCCCGTCAGATCCGTGAGCGCCTGATGAAGGAAACCCTTAAGGACGTTTCCCTGCGCGTGACCGAGAGCGACTCCCTGGACGCATACAACGTTGCAGGCCGCGGTGAAATGCACCTGTCTATTCTTATCGAAACCATGCGCCGCGAGGGCTACGAGATGTCCGTCAGCACGCCGCGTGTACTGACCAAGGAGATCGACGGAGTTCTCTGCGAGCCTGTTGAGCGACTGGTTGTGGATATCCCTGCGGATTCCGTAGGTTCCGTAATGCAGAGCATGGGTCTGCGTAAGGGCGAAATGCTCTCAATGCACCCTATCGGCAACCGCACTCGCCTTGAGTTCCTGGTTCCCTCCAGAGGACTTTTCGGCTACAGAAGTGAATTCATGACCGACACCAAGGGCGAGGGTATCATGAACTCCGTATTCGACAGCTACAAGCCGTATTTCGGCGATATTCCGAGAAGAACCGTAGGTTCGCTGGTAGCCTGGGAAACCGGACCTTCCATCACATACGGTCTGTTCAATGCCCAGGAGCGTGGCACGCTGTTTATTGGCGCCGGCGTTCCGGTATACGAGGGCATGATCGTGGGCGTATCCCCGAAGGCTGGCGACATCGTTATCAACGTCTGCAAGAAGAAGCACCTGACAAATACCCGTGCTTCCGGCTCCGACGACGCACTGCACCTGATTCCGCCCAAGCAGATGAGCCTGGAGGAGTGCCTGGACTTCATTCAGGACGACGAGCTTGTTGAGGTAACTCCCAAGAGCATTCGTATGAGAAAGGTTATCCTTGAGCGCGATCTCAGACTCAAGGCAGAAGCCAAGACAAAGAAGTAAAACACATCAGCCGCGCGTGGATTCCGTGCGGCTGAATTTATATGAGGTGGCTATGTACAAGGCAATACTGTGGGATATTGACGGAACCCTGCTGAACTTCCTGAAATCCGAGAACGCGGCTATAAAGGAGTGCTTCCTGAAGCTGGGACTGGGGGAGTGCACCGACGAGATGATCGGGGTGTATTCCGAGATAAACGACGGCTACTGGCGCATGCTGGAGCGCGGAGAGATCGAGAAGCCGGTGCTGTTCCTGCGCCGGTTCGAGGATTTCTTCGGGAAATACGGGATTGTGTGCGATCCCGCGGAATTCAACCTGCTTTATCAGCAGACGCTGGGAGTGCACATATTCTTCAACGATGATTCCTACCAGTTGGTGGAGTCGCTGAAGGAGCGTGGGATACATCAGTACGCGGTGACGAACGGCTCGTTCACCGCCCAGGACAGGAAGCTGCGGAAATCCGGGCTGGATCAGCTCCTGGACGGGATATTCATATCCGATGTGGTGGGCGCCGAGAAGCCTTCCGTGGAGTATTTCGACCGGGTATTCGCGCAGATTCCGGAGGACAGGGGAGAAGTGATCATCGTGGGGGATTCCCTCACAAGCGATATCCGGGGCGCAAACAATGCCGGGATCGCCTGCTGCTGGTATGATCCAGCCGGAACTCCGCCTCCGGAGGGACTGCGGATCAACCATATAATATCGGATCTAAACCAGGTCACCGGACTGCTGTAATAGCCCCTGCATGGAATCTGGCGGCTGAATACCACCGCTGGATCCTATGCAGGTAAATTATTTGTCGGATTTTTAACTTTTTTTAAAAAATGACTTGACAAATCAACTTGCTTGTGATATAATATAATACGTTGAAACGAACTGGTTCAACAAAATCGATATCTGGGTGTGGCGCAGATTGGTAGCGCGCTACCTTGGGGTGGTAGAGGCCGCAGGTTCAAATCCTGTCACTCAGACCAATGCAAATAGCGTTGTGATGCGGAAAGCGAGTTATCTTGAAGGGTGGCTCGCTTTTTGCTATCTACATAACATCTACATGAGCGTGTAGATGTTCCCTTTATTGCAGATGATGTATATTTTTTTAGAGCGCCTTAACCGGCGCTTTCTTCGTTTTCTGCGTCAGAATTATCCTTCGCTGAATACGGCGCTATGAATGTCCCCGTCATGTCCTTTGCCATTAAGCGCTTGCGACCGTTTGAGATGTGTATATATGTTGCTGGTGGTTTCTGTTGCTTGCAGTGTATGTGGCAAGGTTTTGATTGCTGAATGTAAACAAAAGGGAATCATGCTGTTTTGCGATAATAATATAGGAACACGATGAATAAAACATAACAAAGTGAGTGCGCTCAGTTAAACGGGGCGATATTGCTTTATTCAGCGATTCCCTAACTGACTTTGAACATTAATAGATTAAACGCCCTGCACAATAAATCCTGCAAGGCGTTTATTGATATATGTTACTTCTTCAAATCAAGCCGCATAAGGTAATCTGTCTGAACATCGCTCCCGATAACGAACGAGTGCTCGCCGATTTTGTGGAATCCGTGCTTTTTATAGAACGCGAGCGCCTTCTCGTTCTTCTCCCAGACGTCGAGCCAGATGTACTCTTTACCGCGCTCTCTGGCTGCGGAAATTGCCTTGTTCATAAGCAAAGCGCCAAGTCCCTCTCCCTGATATTTCGACAGCACATATATCCGCTCTATCTCCAGTGAAGCGGAATCGTTGACATCGGACTGCGACGGCGCTTCATTCAGCTTCATATATCCAGCAAGTTCCCCACCGGAATAAACGAAGCAAAATTCTGTGTTACTGTCGCTTAGTTCTCTGCGGAATTTGGCTTCATCAAACGATGTGGCGAGATAGTTCTCCATATCTTCCGCAGTGTTCATCGTGGCATAAGTTTCATAAAACGTGCTGATCGACAGGTCGCGGAGTTCGTGCAGGTCGTCCATAGTGCAAAGTCTTATTGATGCGTCCATTTTCATTTTCTCCTATAAAATAGAAACAGTCAGACTTGTTTAGCCTGACTGCTGGTAGGTGCTCACCCATTTCATTCATATTATATCCTCAAGGATATGATATAATTGCCGATATGTACAGAGTCCACCTGACTAAGCCCGAAGGGCGTGTCCTAGTGAACGTATGTGCAAGGTTTTTTAGGATATAATAAATGCTCTGTGTTTATTATATCACTTGAAAAGCAGATTGTCAATATACGTTCATGACGATATCCTGGGACGCAGCGGACGGCGCTGGAAGCTAGATACTACCCGGGGAAGAAAACGCTTTCCATTTCATGATAAGCGAGTAAGCTAAGAATGTGATTTACCGAACAAAACCCCAGCAACACTTTCGTGCTGCCGGGGTTTGTTATCATTCAAAGTGGTATATTTCCGGAAGCCTGTCAAGAGTGACGGCATTTTCGCAGGAATAAGCCCGGCGGAGTTCCTCCTGGGAAGTGAATCTGTCGGAAGCGCCGAAATCGTGCGACCATGTCATGAACCAGCACCACGGGATTCCGTGCTCAGTAAGAGCCGGCACATCAGGAATCGTGCCTATCTCACCAACGGCGCAGAGCTTGTCGGATTGAGTTACTGTGCGCATTTCCTCGTATTCCTTCGCGAGGTCGGTGTGCTGGTGCTCCGGCGGATAGAGATCCCGGGAAATTACGTCCACCACATCGTCGCCGGGGTAGTTCTCCGCCTTGGGGGAGTTGTGCACCCATATCAGGTTGTCGAGATGGTGCTTATTCACGAAGCGGTCGTACATGATTCTGTACAGCTCCCTGCCGGGTGCTGCGCCATCACGTCCCCACCAGAACCAGTCGCCTTCCGATTCGTGGAACGGTCTCCAGAGTATCGGGATATGTTCGTCGCAGAACGGGCGCAGAATACCTGCCATGTAGTCCAGATCGTTCAGCAGAGCCGAATTCTCGGCTGTCCCAGACTGTGCTGCTCTTGCGGCGCTGAAATCCGTGTTCACGGAGAAGAAGGACTTGTCCCTGCCGCCCAGCGGAGAGAACCAGTGCCAGGTGAAAGTGATGATACCGCCCCTGCGCGCCCAGTCCCACGCCCGGCGGAGAGTTCCACGGGCAAAGCGGACTTCCTCCATACATTCCTCGCCGGAATCTTCCGGGCGGATATTCGGCGAGTAGCCCAGCAGCTCGAATCCGCACAGCGCCGGAAGCTTCCCGGTCACGCCGCTGATATATTTCAGCTCCTCCTGCGCCATGGTCTGGGTGTGCTGACCCAGGATTATCTTCTTCCCACGGATATCGCAGAGGTAATCCAGCAGGCGCTGCGCTTCGGGCTGAATGTTGGGATTGACGGCGTGCATTACTTCACTCCTCTTACTCCGGTGATGTCCTTTATGACCTCGCCGGCGATGATGAGTCCCACAACGGAGGGGACGAACGCGTTGCTTCCGGGCACCTGGTTGCGCTGAGTGCACTTGCGCGCAGTTCCGGGAGGGCAGATGCAGTGCTGCTTGCAGCTTATCGCCATGTCGTCCACGGGGGTCATGGGCTTCTCAGTGGAATACACTACCTTCAGCTTGCGTATTCCGCGCTTCTTCAGCTCATAGCGCATTACCCGGGCGAGAGGGCAGACGGAGGTGCTGTAGATGTCCGCCACCTGGAATCGCGTGGGGTCCACCTTGTTTCCTGCACCCATCGAGCATATTATCGGAGTGCGGCATTTGTTCGCGTTCATGACCAGCTCTATCTTTCCGGTGACTGTGTCAATGGCGTCCACAACATAGTCGTACTGCGTGAAATCGAACTGATCCGCGGTTTCCGGCATGTAGAACGTCTTGTATGTGTTGATGGTCATATCCGGGTTTATCTCAAGAAGGCGTTCCTTTGCGACATCTATCTTGAGCTTCCCGACAGTTTTGCGGGTCGCGAATATCTGCCGGTTGATGTTGGTAAGGCATACCCGGTCGTCATCGATGAGGTCAAGGGTGCCAACGCCGCTCCTGGCAAGCGCTTCCGCGGTAAATCCGCCTACGCCGCCGATTCCGAATATTGCCACCCGGGAGTTCGCCAGTTTTTCCATGGCTTCTTTTCCGAAGATGAGTTCTGTTCTTGAAAACTGATTAAGCATTGTGCTGCTCCTTATCTTATAAAACATATCATTACGATATATTATAGCTTATCGGGGTTCGCTTGTCAATACTTTTATGAATAGATTTTGCCGTGACCTAACAACCGGGGTTCTGTTAATTTGCACAAATCGCGATATACCGCTTTGTAACTTCCGTCAGTGCCCTGATAAAGCCGGGTGCAATACGGCGGATTTATGTAAATTTCACATAATATCGGTGAGGATATTTGAAGAAAACTATTGCAATTTCATGGATTGTGTGATAGAATAGTGATAATAGGGCTCAGGTATTACCTTATGGGTATTAAGCTATTTTCTTTGATTTACCTAACTTACCTAAATAATCATCAAGGGAGGACCTTCATGTCCCCGAAGCTTAGTGAACTCATCACATTATTAAAAGGACACAGGGTGTTTATCCAGACGCACAACTTCCCGGACCCTGACGCGATCGCCAGTGCCTACGGGCTTCAGGTGCTTCTGGAGCGCTTCAAGATACCCACCACGATCTGCCATCACGGCAACATCGAGCGCACCGCTACTGCCAACATGGTAGCGGAATTCGGTATCAAGATGACAGTCGCCTCCGATCTGAAGGATATGACCAGCGAGGACTACATCATCACGGTGGATTCCCAGAAGGGCAACGCGAATATCCTTGACCTGATCGGCGACGAGGTAGCCTGTATTGACCACCACCCCACCTTCTGTCCTGCGGATTACAAATACAAGGATATCCGTATTGTCGGCAGCTGCGCGACGCTCATCGCGGATTACTACATGTCCTACAAGATGGATATGCCGCGCGATGTCGCGACTGCGCTCCTTTACGGACTGAAGATGGATACCGCGGATTTCACCCGGGGAGTCACCGAACTGGACATCGACGTGTACCGTTACCTGTTCCCGAGAGCCGACAACCAGCTTATCCGCAAGTTCCAGAGTGGAGTTATACAGTACGACGAGCTGGAAGCCTTCGTGGATTCCATGAAGAACATCGACATTTTTAACGGCGTTGCGTTTGCGTTCCTGAATTTCCCGTGCGCGGACGCTTTTGTCGCTACTATTTCTGATTTTATTCTGAATCTTGACGTCGTGACCTTTGCGGTGGTTTATTCCCGAAAGGAGAAGGGCTTCAAGTTTTCGGTGCGCTCTGAGCTTGACGAACTGAACGCCGGAACGATCGCCGAGGAGGCGCTCCAGACCGTGGGCAGCGGCGGCGGACACCGCTCCATGGCAGGCGGATTCGCGGAGGAATCCAAGATACTTGACATCAGTAT
>ERZ1026862.1455-NODE-1455-length-13896-cov-45.080269_pt1 | contig 13896 bp, 10 predicted proteins | sample MGYA00380161_ERZ1026862 | MGnify/ENA primary metagenome ERZ1026862 (study PRJEB33269, sample SAMEA4719797) | human gut metagenome | biome: human-associated habitat; feature: organic feature; material: feces | place: Cameroon | collected 2013-10 ... | reverse complement strand
GACGATTACTTCACCCGCCGCCAGATGGCAGCCGACGAGCAGGGTGTGGAATATACAGATAATGGAGAGCGCGCCATCTTCTTCGCACGTGGTGTACTGGAAACCGTGAAGAAACTTCGCTGGCAGCCAGACGTCATCGTATGTCAGGGCTGGGTAAGCGCAGTGGTTCCTTTCTATATCAAGACGGCATACGCAGAGGAGCCATCCTTCGCTAACTCAAAGGTGATTCTCTCACTCTATACCAACGAGCTGAAAGGCGAACTCGGCACACACTTCAAGCGCTGCGTAGAGTTCCGTGATGCCAAGTCGGAACTGCTCTCTGGCTACAAGGAGGACTTCGACTTCATCGAGTTGGGCAAGATGGCCATCGACTACAGCGACGGCGTGATTGAAGGCGAAAGCCTGTCAGACAGAACTCTCTTGGATTATGCCAATGAGAAGAGCAAGCCAACCCTCGCTTATCCTGGCGATGACTTTGCGGATGCCTACAAGACATTCATCAACGAAGTATGCCCTGATGAGGAGTAAGCTTCAGAAATTAGACACATTTCAAGGATAATGAAGATTTTAAGACTATTTACAGCGTTATTTATAGCAGCGATGACTATTGCTGCATGTGATGACACCACCGACAACATCGGATCGTCGATCACCAACGACGTTGATAACATCTCTATCAAAGACCAGGTGTTCAACGTCACCTCACGCTCCATCGTTTCCGGCCCGGTTCTGAGCCGAAACAATACGGGTATGATCGGTAATGTGAAGGATCCTGAGACCGGTACCTACGTGGCTGGCGACTATATGACCCAGTTTGGCGTATTGTCATCATTCAGTCTGGACACTTTGGAGTACATCCGCAATGCACACGATGGTAAGATCGAGGCGGATTCATGCTATCTCCTGGTATCATACAAGACGACATACGGTGATACCCTCGCACCGATGAAGGCTACAGCTTACGAGATGAGCAAGCCGATGAGCGAGAATCAGGAGTATTACTCTGACTATGATGCCTTCAAGGACAACTGGGTGAGCGAGAACAACTATCAGTCGAGCGCCACCTATAACCTGAACAGCACGACGATGGCTTTCAAGATTTATCTGAACAAGCCATATACGGCAAAGGATGGCAAGACTTACAAGAACTACGGTTCTTACGTGATGAATACCTTCGTGGATCACCCTGAGTACTTCAAGACCAACTGGGATTTCCTCAACAAGGTTTGTCCTGGTTTCTATGTCAAGAATGCCGGTGGTATCGGAAACGTAGCCAACATCTGGAATACCGAGTTGCAGTTCTACTACAAGATCCAGAAGACGGTGAAGAACTCCGCAGGCAACGACAGTATCGTAACAGGTCTCGCCTTCAACCGCTTTGATGGTACCGAAGAGGTATTGCAGCTCAACAAGATTACCAACGACAGCAAAACTTTGGCTAATCTGGCAAAGGATGAGAGCTGCACTTACCTGAAGTCACCAGCCGGCATCTTCACAGAAGTAACGCTTCCAGTAGAGGATATCATGAAGGGTCATGAGAAGGATACGCTGAATACAGCAACCATCTCTTTCCCAAGAATGAATAATGTAGATAACAACAACGACTATCAGTTCAGCGTTCCTTCTACGATCCTGATGGTACAGAAAGACAGTCTGGATGCCTTCTTCGAGAAGAACAAGCTGACAGACAACCGTACTTCGTACACGGCTTCTTACAACAAGAACTCTACAGGCGTAAAGAATGCCTATACCTTCTATAACATCAGTAACCTGGTTACTGCGATGTACAAGAACAAGGGCAAGAGTGAAAACTGGAACAAGGTGGTGCTGGTACCTGTGACCTTGACCACAAGTACACAGAACAATGCTACCGTGATTACCAAGATTAATCACGACATGCAGCTCACCTCTACCCGACTGGTCAAGGCGACGGATGATCCTGACAAGGATTACACCACCAAGGACGGCAAGCGAGTGGCTACAGGACCTGTTCAGATCAAGGTAATCTACAGTAAGTTCAAGGAATAAATTCATGGCAGATAATTTCCTGGAACGCCACCGCGAAGATTACGAGCAGCGAAAGGCTGCCTGGCTGAGACGCAAGAAGCATCTTCCAAAAATCAAGAAGCCTGCCATTCAGCGTCCTGATGATGAAGCTTTATAAAAGATTCTATATTTCAAAAGAGGGTGTGTCATGGTTTATGACACACCCTCTTTTTCGTTTTTTATGTCCCACAGATTTCACAGATTTACACTGATTTGAAGACCTATGCGGTCGAGGGACTTAAACCACATCATAATTTTAGGCACGCAGATTGCGCAGATGACGCAGATTCTTTCATCCGATAAATCTGCGTTATCCCAAAGACCGAATAGGTCGAAAAATCTGTGAAATCTGTGGGACATAAAAATTGAAGGAGAAGAAAAAATCTGCGTCATCTGCGAAATCTGCGTGACTTTATCATAGCCCGAAAAGGGGCAGATGACGCAGATTCCAATTATGAGAGAATGGTGAACTTGGCAAACTTCAGAAGCAACTGCTTGGTTCCTGCATTCTGGAACTCTACGGTAGCCTTCGTATTTTCTCCGGTTCCTTCTATCTTCAATACCCTTCCTATTCCAAAACGCTGATGCTCGATTCTACAGCCCTCGCTGAGAGAACCTGCAGCTGAGGAAGCATTAGAAGCAGAAGAACCAGCTGATGCAACGGATGAAGAACTAGCGGTATCACCCATGATTCTATGTACTGCATTCACAGCTCTTACAGATTTGAATCCTGGTTTAGGATCAGCCATGAACTGCGAAGCTACAGGCTTAGCGTTCTGAGATTCACGCCTATAGCCTGACCTGTCTCTATCCCATGGCATTCTTCCACCATAGCCACCATCAGAACCATATCTACTACTTGAACCATAGCCACCAAATGAACTTCTTCCCCCACCGAATGAAGATTCAGGAGCCTCTTCTCCTCCCTCTATCAGACTGGCATCAATCTCATCGATGAAGCGGCTCGGATTATCAAATTCCATTTTGCCATATCGGAAACGGTTCTTGGCATTGGTCAGGATGCAATGCTTCTCGGCACGGGTAATCGCAACATAGAGCAGACGACGCTCCTCTTCCAGTTCCCTGACAGAAACTGCAGCAAGCGGACTCGGGAAGATATTCTCTTCCAAACCTACTACGAAAACAGTAGCAAACTCCAGACCCTTCGCCGCATGAACCGTCATGAGCGAAACTCTCGGTTCATCCTTCTCTCCCTCACTATCCGCATCCGTCAGCAGCGCCACGTCCTGCAGATAATCGGTAAGATAGGCTTCATCCATTCGTCCCTCTTCTTGGCGTCCAGTCACGAAGGTCTGCATACCACTCAGAAACTCCTCCAGGTTTTCCTGGCGAGCCAGGTCATCGGCATTCTTGCCCGACATGATATCCTCGCTGATTCTACTCTCCCTGATGATGGCATCACCCAGTTCATAGACATCCAGGGTATGCGAACGGTCGATGAACGAAGAGATGAGCAGGCGGAAATTCTCGAGCTTCGTCTGCGTACCCTTGTTGACATTCAGTCCGTAATGTTCTATATTACCTATTACCTCCCAGAAACTCACCTGATTCAGATGCGCACAATCGGCAATCTTCATCACGGTGGTAGCACCGATGCCACGAGCCGGATAATTGATGATACGCTTGAAAGCCTCCTCATCGTCAGGGTTGGCAACGAGACGGAAATAGGCGATGATATCCTTGATTTCCTTACGCTGATAGAAACTCAATCCACCATAAATACGATATGGGATGCCCTGCTTTCTGAATTCCTCCTCGAAGCTGCGGCTCTGGGCATTGGTACGATAGAGAATGGCAAATTGATCGTATCCACAATCATCCTGCCGCTTGATGCGCTGGATATTCTTCGCCACTATCAGAGCCTCCTCCTTGTCGCTGTAGGCAGGCTTATACAGTATCTTCTCTCCTTTATCATTTTTGCTGAACACCTCTTTCTGAATCTGATTGCGGTTATGATGAATCAGACTGTTGGCTGCCTCCACGATGGTTTGAGTAGATCGGTAGTTCTGTTCCAGCTTAAAGAGTTGGGTTCCAGGCAATTGCTTCTGATAATTCAATATATTGTCGATGTTGGCGCCACGGAAGCTATAGATGCTCTGCGAATCATCACCCACGGCACAGACACGCAGTTTTTCCTTACAGAGCTGCATCACGATAGACATCTGTACATGGTTGGTATCCTGATACTCATCCACCAGGATATAATCGAACCTGCCGGCATACTTCTGTCTGATTTCCTCGTGATCTCTGAAAAGCTGGAAAGTAAGCATCAGGAGATCATCAAAGTCCATCGCATTCGCCTGACGGCAACGCTGCACATAAGCCACATAAATCTTTCCGATGGCAGGCATCTTGGCACGCTTGTTCTGCTCCAGGATAGCAGGGTCGCTATCGTAGGCTTCAGCAGTTACCAGGTTGTTCTTCGCCATCGAAATCCGGGCGTGAACAGCAGCAGGCTTATAGGTCTTGTCATCCAGTGCCATCTCCTTGATGATTGCCTTCAGCAGCGAACGTGAGTCACTTTCATCATAGATGGTAAAGTTATTATTGAAACCGATATGCTCAGCTTCAGCACGGAGAATACGGGAGAATATGCTATGGAAGGTACCCATATAGAGATGCTGGGCGAGGTCATCGCCCACCAGTTTTCCGATACGTTCCTTCATCTCCCTTGCCGCCTTATTGGTAAAGGTAAGTGCCATGATGCTCCAAGGCTTCATGCCCTGGCTCAGGAGATAAGCAATCTTATAGGTAAGCACACGCGTTTTGCCCGAACCTGCACCGGCAATCACCAGCGAAGGTCCGTCAATATACACTACCGCAGCACGCTGCGCATCATTCAAGTCGTTCAATAAATCCATGAATCAATATTTGCAGGAAAAACTATAAACTATTAACTATCAACTGTTAACAAACAATCACTTTCCCCTATATCCACCTACAGCCGTGCTTGGGTCGTAGTCTTCACCCTCACGAGGGAACGAAGGGATGAATTTCATCTGATGTTCAATCTGTCGCTGGCGCTTCTTCATATAAGCGCTCGGATACAGGGAGCTGAACTTTCTAGGATTAGGCAGCGTAGCAGCTATCAGGGCACACTCGCCACGGAAGAGATCCTGCGCTTTCTTGTTGAAATGATACTCAGCTACGGCATCGACACCATAGATACCCGGTCCCATCTCAATACTGTTGAGATAGACCTCCATAATGCGCTGCTTGCTCCACATCATTTCTATGAGAAAGGTGAAATACACCTCAAATCCCTTGCGGGTCCAGGAACGGCCCGGCCAGAGGAAAACGTTCTTGGCGGTCTGCTGACTGATGGTACTGGCACCATGCACCTTACCGCCACGGGCATTATTCTTGGCAGCACTCTCGATGGCATTGAAGTCAAAGCCATGATGCTTGAGGAATCGGGCATCCTCGCTCGCCATCACCGCCACAGGCATGTGAGGGGATATCTTATCCATAGAAACCCAGTGATGATGCAAGGTAATACTTTCACCATCAGCCACTTGCTGAAAACAGCGGATTATCATCAACGGAGTAACATATACCGGAATAAAACGGTAGGCTACTACAGCAAGAATGGTGGTACTGAAAAACAGCACCACCACCCATCTTACGATATTTCTAATCTTTTTTAGAACCATCTATCTTCTTTTTCCCTTATCGGGAACCTCATTCGTTTTTACTTCAATGTACCATTGTTAGCAGCATTCACCATTGCCTGGCTAGCATACATGTAAACCTCTACACGACGGTTCTGAGCGCAGGCTGCTGTAGTATTCACCACAGGATTAGCTGAACCCAAACCCTCTACGCTCTTGATCTGACTGCTGGTAACACCGCATGACTTCAAGTAGTTAGAAACGGCATTGGCACGATTCTGGCTCAAAGGCAAGTTGATGCCATCATTACCTGTAGCATCGGTGTAACCCTGGATAGCTACCTCGCAGTCGGCATTGTTCTTCAAAACCTGGGCAAACTGAGCCAAGTCGTTCTTAGCGCTTGCATTGAGCGCATATTTGTTGGTCTGGAAGAGGATACCAGAATCGAAGGTTACCTTAACAGCTGTCAAACCATTGGCATCTGTAACGGTAGAAACCTGCGCATTCTTCACAGCCTCTGCCTCAGCCTTTACCTTATCCATGTGCTTTCCAATCAAGTTACCCGCTGTACCACCAACAGCAGCACCGATGGCAGCACCTACCACTGCACCTGTACCACGATGGCTGTTATTGAGCAAACCACCAACCAAGGCACCAAGAGCAGCACCAGCACCTGCACCAGCAGCTGTACCAGTCTTCTGACTAGTTCCACAACTTCCCAAAACGAGCAGCATTGAGAGCGCTGCAGCAGTAAATTTCATCTTTTTCATACTATAATTCTCCTATATTTATGTTATTTAAATGCAAAGATACGTCTTTTTTCTCCAATATGGAGGGTTTTCTAATATTTTTTTGTAATTTTGCATGCAAATTTAAGGGTATTTGTCCAAATGGCGAAAGGAAATCGCCTATTTCGGGGCGGAAATTCCCTATTGACCGTGTTTTCACGCTCAAGATACATCGTGTTTTCACGCTCAAAATATCAAGTAGAATTTAAAAACAAAATATATAATTAGTAATATGGCTAAAGAACTTAAGAATTTAACCAAGCGCGCTGACAACTACAGTCAGTGGTACAATGATTTGGTAGTAAAGGCTGACCTCGCAGAGTTGTCACCAGTTCGTGGTTGTATGATCATCAAACCATACGGCTACGCAATCTGGGAGAAGATGCAGCAGCAGCTCGACAAGATGTTTAAGCAGACAGGTGTACAGAACGCATACTTCCCTCTCCTCATCCCGAAGAGCTTCTTCTCTCGTGAGGCAGAGCACGTGGCAGGTTTCGCCAAGGAGTGTGCTGTGGTTACTCACTATCGTCTTCGTTCTACAGAAGATGGAACAGAGGTTGAGGTGGATCCTAATGCCAAGCTCGATGAGGAGCTGATCATCCGCCCTACTTCAGAGACCATCATCTGGAATACCTATAAGAACTGGATTCATTCATGGCGTGACCTCCCTATCCTCTGCAACCAGTGGTGTAACGTGATGCGTTGGGAGATGCGTACCCGTCCATTCCTCCGTACTTCTGAGTTCCTCTGGCAGGAGGGTCATACTGCTCATGCTACCAAGGAAGAGGCTGAGGCAAAGGCTCAGGAGATGCTGAAGGTATATGCTGAGTTCGCTGAGAAGTATATGGGTGTGCCTGTATTGCAGGGTGTGAAGAGTGAGACAGAGCGCTTCGCCGGTGCTCTCAACACTTATACCATCGAGGCAATGATGCAGGATGGAAAGGCGCTGCAGAGCGGTACTTCTCACTTCCTGGGTCAGAACTTCGCCAAGAGTTTCGACGTTACCTATCTGAATAAGGAGAACAAGCCTGAGTATGTATGGGCTACTTCATGGGGTGTTTCTACCCGACTGATGGGTGCCCTCATCATGGTTCACAGCGATGACAACGGTCTGGTATTGCCTCCAAAGCTGGCTCCTATCCAGGTGGTAATCATTCCTATCAACAAGGGCGACGAGCAGTTGGCTCAGATTACTGCCAAGCTTCAGCCTGTCATCGACCAGCTCCGCGAGTTGGGCATCAGCGTGAAGTATGATGACAACACAGCTAAGCGTCCTGGCTTCAAGTTTGCTGACTACGAGTTGAAGGGTGTACCTGTTCGTCTGGCTATGGGTGGACGTGACTTGGAGAACAACACCATCGAGATCATGCGTCGTGATACCTTGGAGAAGGAGAACGTAAGCTTCGACGGCATCGTAGAGCGCGTGAAGGATATGCTGGAAGATATCCAGAAGAACATCTTCGAGAAGGCTCGTGCTTACCGTGATGCTCACGTATATGAGTGCGACAACTATGAGGAGTTCAAGGAGCGTGTAAAGAATGGCGGTTTCTTCCTCTGCCACTGGGACGGTACAGCCGAGACCGAGGCAAAGATCAAGGAGGAGACTCAGGCTACCATCCGTTGCGTGCCATTCGCTTACGAGCAGACTCCAGGTGTTGATATGGTGAGCGGCAAGCCTGCCGTAGCTCGCGTGATCATCGCAAGAAGCTATTAATTATTTAAAAAACGGTGTCGGGAGATTCCCGGCACCATCAAATATCAAATATGAAGCAGTTGATACTTTACATCATTTTTCTGATGTCCATGGTCTTCTCAGGCTATGGAGAGGTATCTGCTGCTTCTGTTTCTTTATCCCATCAGGATTCTTCAGCTGTTGAAGCTGCTGATGCTGCGCACAAGAAGGATGGATCGTATGCGGCAGAAGCCGGTCATACGAAGGATAGACTTGCCAAGGTTACCCCTCACCAGCAGGAGCAGGATGCCCAGCTGGAAGATGCATCCAATGCCGCCTATCGGGTATGCAGCAGTCGTCCACAGCGTTTATTGCCAAGTGGCAATATACATGGCAACCCATCTGCAAGCAGTAGATTGCTAATCCATAGAATCCGATTTTTATCATCCCTTTTATCAGTCATAGAAGGTGCGAAGGAGCCTTTCCGCCAGGAAACTGCCCCTATCCACTTTGATGTCGCCAGCAAGTATTATATCATTTGCCTGCGGCATCTCATCTGTTAGTTCTTCTTTTTATATAATAACCTGTAAAGCTTTTGCCCTTACAGGGCGACAGGTTTGTGCCCTTAAATACCCAGGGTGTTGCCCTGGGCTAAACAGATTTATATATATATTTAAAGAAGAAATAAGATTATGGCAAAGATTAATCATTTAGATATGGGTGCAGAAGTATTGGCACTCGACGATGTACAGGTAAAGAAGGGTTTCATGGGTTTGACCATCAAGTTGATCTACAAACCAACCAACAGTGCTATCAAGATCAAGGAGAAGGAATACTCTGCAGAGGATGGCAAGAAGCTCATCAACATCCTTAATTCTGCCCCTAGCGAGGTAGAATCTTCTATCCAGAAGTTCCCGGTATCAGCTATCAGCATGGGTAATATGAAGCTGCAGGCATGCCTCTCTGACGACCATCAGTTTGTAGCCACTCAGCTCCTTGCCTTCAAGGATTTCGGCTACCAGCCAGTTACAGAGATGGTAACCTATACAGGCAAGACAGCCGAGGCATTCGCCCAGCTGTTTTAATATCCACCTGGTATCATATAAATTAAAAGGGTGCGTCACAGATTGATGACGCACCCTTTTTCATATACGGATTCTTTCTTATTCCATACAACAAGAGAAGTGATTAGAATCCCCACTTCTCCTTAACCGTATTCGGATCACAAGAAGCATTTTCTACACTTCTCTCAATGTCATCCGGAAGATTGCAGAAGAAATCGAGTCCTGTCAGTTCTTCCAGCTTCCTGATATTGACCACATGACCCTTTACCGTTTCAGACGAACCATAAGCGCTGTGGCGGAACCAGAAACCGATAGCCTGATAACCTTTGGCATTCTTCAGAAGAACCGCACAGAAGAAATACTTCGGAACGATATAACCATTCTTCGTATGATTCAGAATCTTATCAGAAGAATCAATGGTACCACCTTTGCACACATAAAGCGTGTCTTTGGCATGAGATGCTTGGGTACTCATATCGTAGGTAAGGAAATTACGGATCAGCTTCTCCATATCTTCCCAGATACCCGCATTGAAATTATGCATCTGCGGATACATATTGGTCATATAGAAGGTCTGTCCATTGGCATCCTGACAGTAAACTCTATCCTCAGAAGCCACGATGTGACCACGATCATATCCACTTCCGCTAAACTCCTTGCTAACCGGTGGCTGGCAATCAGCATCTACATCCGGGTCTTTCTGGAACGGATCCCCACTCCATTTCTTGCCCATCCAAGTAGCACCTTCCCACTGCTTTCTGGTCCAGTTTTTCTTATTGTTAGACTGGCAGATCTGATAGCAGCACCATCTTGGCGACTTCTTATCCAAATCGTAGTAAGTGGAATAGGTTACGCCATAGTCAGCCGTTCTGCGAACGAGCACTACATTTCTAGAAGTTCCATTCGCCACAATCTTAGGGAATTCCAACCCTGTTGCTTCTGTTGGAACAGAAGCAGAAACCACATTCTTATTCGCATTCGAATCTTTCAAAGAGCCCTGTTCATCACCATCGTTGCTGCACGCAGAGAAAGCCAGCAGGAAGCTCAAGGAAAGAAGATAAAACCATTTTGTCTTCATAACTACAATTGAAAAGCGAGAACATCACCTATCCAGCAACGTTCTCGCTTAACCTTATTTATTTATTAAACTTACGTATCAGATTACTTTCCCTTAGAGAAGAGGAATGCACCACCTACCTGAGGAGCGTCCTTGTAAGATGTATGATAACCGATGATGGTAATCTTATCACCAAAGTTCAAGCCAAGCTCACCAGCCTTCTTGCTTTCACCATCCCAGCCTGCAGTCAAGCCATAGACGTAAGCAGAACCAGTTGCATCTGTCAAACCGAAGTTACCGTATGTCTTCAAATCATTTCTCTGACCGGCAAACTCTGTGATGGTACCTTCCAACATATAATATACGTTTTTGTCATCTTTCTTAGTCAGGAAGTCAGCTACAGAAATCTTGGTTACTACCTTCACAGCCTCCAAAGTAGCATTCTTCATCTGACCTGTACCATTGTAGATGTCCTTCACACCAGTAAGTGTTACAACATCGCCTACCTTCAAGCCCTTCTTCTCGAAGTCGCCCTTGGCACCGATACCGTAAACGTATGTTTCGCCAGTAGCATCCTTGATGTAGCAATTACCATATTGAGCATTAACAACCTTGGTAATGACACCAGTCAGACGATAAACGGTAGAACCAGCCTCTGCCTTGTTGAAGTCAGCAATAGAGCACTCGACGATAGAACCCTGCTGATAAACCTTAGCAGTAACAGTAGAGCTCTGCTTACCCTTGGTAGAAGTGAAACCGATACTAGAAGAACGAGCACCACCGGCATTGGCATTGGCATGGAATGTAATCTCAGCCTTTGTACCGCTTGTAACGATACCCTTCACAGACAACCAGCTCTGGTCAGCCTCAGGGATATCAACAGTTACGCCTTCACCCTTCACGGTCAAGGTAACCTTGAAGTCTTCACCAGCCTTATTCAAGGTATCCTTATCGAGTTCTTCAACCTTGATCAAAGACTTGGTATAGCTCAAAACGGTTACGTTCTTCAACTGAGGAGTACCATTATAAGTATCTTTTGGACCCTGGATGGTAACCTCATCACCTTCCTCCAGCTTCAAGCTAGCGAAGTTCTTGTCACTACCATTGGCATCCAGTGTACCATAAATATATACTTCACCGGTGGCATCCTTGATATACCAGTTACCATACAAGGTATTAGAAATCTTGGTCATCGTACCCTTCACCTTATAAGTCTCACCATCATTACCTGCCAAAACTTGGGCGCAAGTAGAGAAAGGAGGATTCAAGACACCTTGAAGAATGTTGACACGCTGAATTTCATTATCACAAACAAACTGTAACATAGCAGAGTTTGCGCCCTTTGTTGCCTCGGCAGAAACGGTCACTACAGTCTCGCCAGCTTCACCTACAGTAGGAGTTACTTTCAGCCAAGTAGGGATAGAGTCTTTCTCTGCAGTCTTTTCCTTTGTCTCACCATTAGCATCCTTGTACTTGTACTTATACTGGGTCATACATACGATTTTCCAGTCAGAAGCGGCATTAACCTTGAATGATGCACTACCACCCTCCACAGGAATGGCAACATACGACTGTGACACCTGCACCTTGCCGAGGGAGTCCAAGGTCTGGTCGTCGTTACAACTTGTAAACAACGCCAAGATTGCAACAAGTGCAGTAAATAAATATTTTAATTTCATATAAATAATCTCTTTAATGAACAACACCTAATATTAGAAAATATAGCGGAGACCCACTGATGCATACCAGCACTGACCGATAGAGTGATTTGGTACGAAAGTCTTGGTGTTACCATTGATTGACTTTGGAGTAGAGAAGGTTGCATAACCATCTGCATCCTGACCCTCGTAACGCAAGATACGTGGATCTGAACCAATCTCAGGGTTCAAGTACTTCATGACACCCCAGCTAGAGTTGAAGAAGTTGAGTACGTTCTTCATATCGAAGCTCAACTGGATAGTATTGGTGTGACCAGCCACATCAAACTTGAAGTCGTGCTTGTAGCTGAAGTCGATACGATGTACCCAAGGGTTGTAAAGGCTATAAGCCTCTGCATACTCACCCTGATGGTTCTTCAGGTAGCTATTGGCATGTACATAATCCATGAAGCGAGTCTTATCATCCTCTGACTTGAAGCGGAACTCATTGTCAGCTACCTGCTTGTCTGTTGGGATGTAGAGAGCATCATAGTTGTAACCATCATTATTGATATCGTTTACAGTCATGTAAGAGTAGTTGTAACCACCACGCCATGCCTCATAGATGAAGCTATAGTGGTTGTTGCTCTTGTCGTGGATCGTTGCAGAAGCAATGATACGATCAGGAGTTACATTCTGTCCGTTGTGCAACTTGATGTTGTTAGGACCATATACTGTAGAGATATAGTTCAATACAGAAGATGCGTTAGATCCAGGAAGTGATGTAACCTCCTTAGATACTGTATGAGTATAGGCAGCCATCAAGTTCAACCACTCCCATGGCTGAGCATTTACCTGTGCAGAGAATGACCAACCGTAACCACGGCTTGTGTTCTCAAGTACATAAGCACTTGTACCTACGGTAGAACCCTTAGGATATACAGGGCGGTTGTCTGCACCATTGAAACGTGGGAAACCCTTGGCATCCTGTACGCTCCAGTCAGTCAATGTAGCTGCATTCAATGTCTTGTTGAAGATACCCTCAACAGAAACAGACATTGGGAATGACACAGGAATCTGATAATCGACAGCGAAAGATGTCTTCCATACCTGTGGCAACTTGAAGTTTCTATCTACAGCAGAGATTGCTGAAGGAACTGTACCCTCTTCAGGAGTGATGTTCTCTGGGTAACCCATAGAAATCAACTTGTCACGGAGAGCTGCAGCTGTTGGCTTACCATCCTTATCAACAATCAAGCCACCTGCAAATGGAGTCATATCTACACCCTCTTTCTTACCTGTCTGAGGATTCCATGCCTTGGTTGCATTCAGCTGTGCCTGATACTGTATCATACCAGAGTTGGTTGGCAAGTTGGTGAAGAATACCAATGGCAAACGGCCCTGGAAGAAACCAGTACCACCACGGAACTTCAATGTCTTGTCACCAAATACATCATATACGAAACCCATACGAGGAGAAACAGTCAAAGAGCTGTTTGGCCACTTGCCAGAGTCGATGTGACGACCGTTATAGTCGAGACCGAGAATGGCATTGTTAGTCATCAAGTCAGAATTGTCGAAGAACAGACCATCCAGACGAAGACCATAAGTCAACTTGAACTGAGGAGTCATCTGCCACTCATCCTGAGCGTAGATACCAGCCTTATTATACTGTACGCGAGCTGCAGGATTGTTGTTGCCACCATAACCATAAGTCAAACATACTACCTCTGGAATACCACCATTCAGGAAGTCGTCGAGACTCTTGTAACGATAGTAGCCAGTACCATTACGCTGATAAGCATTGTCTGCCATCTGGTGCTCGAAGTTGAGACCAGCGATGATCTTGTGCTTACCGAGATAGTAAGTTACGTCGTCCTTGATATTCCATACTGTATTGTGTACAGCATTGTTCCAGGTAAACAACTCATAACCCAAAGCCATGTAGTTGTTGGTACCATCAGCATCAGCAGTTCCATCTACACTCTTCTGTCCGCCAT
>ERZ1026862.1450-NODE-1450-length-13943-cov-16.074309_pt1 | contig 13943 bp, 13 predicted proteins | sample MGYA00380161_ERZ1026862 | MGnify/ENA primary metagenome ERZ1026862 (study PRJEB33269, sample SAMEA4719797) | human gut metagenome | biome: human-associated habitat; feature: organic feature; material: feces | place: Cameroon | collected 2013-10 ... | reverse complement strand
ATTTTAAAATATGAGAAGATGGTGATTAAAGATGATTCTGACATCTTAATTATTAATTAAAATTAGTTCATATATTCATGAACTTAATTGATTCTATACAAGAAAAGACTGTGTTCAACCATAAAGTAGCATTGGACCATGAATTCTATCCTTTATCTTTGTTCTGTTTCATTTTATTATCTTTAAATTTTGCGAGGCATGGGCAACTTCAATTCCATGTGTGTATATCACGACATTTGTCTTGCATGAAGAATCTTTCCATATTCAGGAACAATAGGACGACTAAGGTCTAATCCCCATCTTTGTCCAATTGCGCTACAGAGATAGTGCTCTTTAATGAGTAAATCAATAGCAGCTATGTGGGTATTATGTGGTGTTGTAATTCGCAATGCAGGGACATGACCAGGAACCATACTGAGTATTTCCTCCGACATGTCCACATCGTCGGGAGTCTGCAAACATATTAAGCCTGTCTGTCCCGGACGTTGGGTGAACCAGTTGAAGCGACCATGCGCAAAATTACGGTAGTCGGCAAGCTGAGTGTTGCCTACTGCTCCCTCCGAGAATTTTGACTCTATGTCAAGTGCCACTGGATAGCTTTTGGCTGAATACAGAACAAAAAAGCTGTCCACCCCTTCCAGCTTATGCAGGAAAGCCTCATGCTCGGTCAGTTCGTCAAGCGATATGCGTTTCAAGCAATTGACAAAACCATTTATTTCCTCCTGCTCCTTCGCCGATATGTCTGTACTCACGCTACTAAGTTCGGTATGTCCAAACGCCCTATATAATAAGGTGTAGAAAGCAAGCACCGTTGTTGAGGACAGAAAACCATCGCGTCCCGTAGGGATGTCAAAACCGAAAAGGCTGTTGGCATCATTCTCTTGCATGAGAGTTTGCAACCGTCCTTTGGATGTAAGCACAACAGCCCCCACCTCCTGCTCTTCAGCACGGCATCCATTGTCATAAGCACGAAGGATGTCGTTGTTATAGCCAGAAGCACTGATGAGCAATGTACGTGCAGCCACATGTGCGAATCCGCTGCCTGTATACAGTAATGGAGTCAGGGCATGGCTCATTATTCCATTGTCAGCCGACAGTTGCTCAGCATAAACAGCTGCGCTGAATGAACCACCCGATGCCACAAACAGACGGCTGCATCTTTCATTGTCAAGCAGAAAGTTGCTCAACCGCGACACGTCCTGCCTCTCCACCCAATCGAATATCTTAGGGAATTGTTTTATTTTGTTTTCAAATAGTCCCATTGCTCAGAATACAACTAATGTTATTTCAATTTAGCAACAACGTTTATTGATGTCTCGTCGAAGCGTATTTCTCTCAGCTCCACTTTGTCAAGCACATTTTCCAACTCGTCGAGCATTGCAAGATTTATAGCCAACTTATGTCCGGCAGTCTCCTCCACAAAGCCTGCCTTTTCTGGCACAAGGTGTTTCAGGAACGAAATGGCAGGAGAAACGAGCAATTCAATTCCTAAAGCCCCTCCATAAGAGACATACAACACCGAATTTTCAATCTTCTCGATTGCCAAATCAATGCCTATATTCCTTGAGAAGCCAAAAACACTGACTCTGGTAGATACTGTGATAGTTGAGAAATTGGCATAAGAAAGCTCCACCTCCTTGCCAAACTTACTCAAGATATAATCTTGTAGTTCTGTGTAATTGATTTTTATTTCCATGTTGTTTATCGTTTTTACTTTATTACTTAAAGTCAGTAAACCACTTCGAGCAAAGAACCCAACCATTTATATCATAGTGCAAGATCTTAACCTTGCGATAATCCTTTGAGTAAAATACAAATGCTTCATTGTAGTTTCGAGGATTATGTCCCATGACATCACGCACTATTGAAGTCAGTCTATCATAGTTTCAAAGAACTCTTTGGCTGCAGCGTAAAGCCGTTTAGCCGTTATCTCAAATTTTAACGAACTATTGTAAGTTATATTACTATTTATAAAGGTTTACTATTTCTTCACAAACTTTCTGTATCATTTTGGTATCAGTACCAAATCTACCATTATAATAATAGATAATAGTATTGTGCTCTTTGTCACTACCCATACCAAAATACTGCTTAGTAAAAAATCCTCCTAAAGCTATTGCTGGCACTTTTGTAAAGAATCCTATAGAACAGGAAGTTCTTTCTATATTCTTATAACCAAGTTGTATAGCAATATCCAATAGCCAGTTAGAGTCTAGTTTTTTAGATACTGCAAAACGATAGTTACTACCATATAGCTCCATAACCTTACATCCCTGCTCTTTAATCAAATTCATTGCATAATCATAAGCAGCCTTATGATACAATGGATTTTTCATATTATCCAAACAGAGTTTGAAGGCATTATGAAACTCATTGGTAGCCTCAAATCTACGTAGTTCTTTTTCAAAATCAATAAGAGACAGCTCCATATTTTTCCTATTCAAAATAATCGAAAAATTTTCTCCTTTTATTATTTTTATCTACTATAATTTGATCCACAACTAACAGAGCAAGGACATGACCCATTTCTACTGTAATTTGATCCACAACTTGAAGCACAGGTACAATCCATAATAAGGGATTTTTCCGTAGCCTGCTCATTTTCCAATTCTACCAATATCGGAGAAACCTCATTCTCTGGTGAAAGAACAAGAGTGTCCGTATATGATTTTAATTCTACTAAAATTTCACTCATAATTATTTGATAATTAATTTGACTATTTTTTCTATTCTTTTTTGCATTGTTACATTCTTGTCTCTCTCTGCGAGCAATAGTCTATATTCACAATTTGCAAAAAATATCACCTTAAATGACTGGCAAGTAAATGTACCCTGTTTGTTTATCTCATGATTACAGATGTAATTCATGCCAGGACATATTGTACATATAGAATGTAACAAGCATTTCTCACAAGTAGGAGAAATAAAACTTGCATGGTCATAGAAATCAACATGAACCTTAACCTCCCGAGCTTCTTCAATCGAAATTGTTACTGGCGAGAAAAGATGACAAGCATATTCTATTCCATCACAATCAATACAAACCAAATCTTCACCACAACTACAGTTCTTCTGTCTAAGCCTATTTGACATCATAACATCGTCTATACAAATATCAAGCATAGAGAATGGATGCAAATTAGGATTTGCAAGATAGTATTCCATAAGTAAATGTAATTGAGTGTTTAACACCTTCAAGTGTTCCTTGTCCCAAATTACATGTTTGCCCATAGCTAAATCCGCAGTTATTGAAGAGAATCCTGCCTCATGAAGGAATTTTACACCATCACTTAAACAGGACAAGGTTTGAGGTGAAATTGTCAATTTTACAGTTTGATTAGGCCAAAGTTTTGCAAAGAAATCCAAATTTACTCGTGCTGCAGAACTTGACCTATTCAAATCTTGCATCAAGCGATTCCCATCAAAACTCAGTCCGAGACAAAAGCGCTCTTTGTTTTGTTCCAGCCATGCAATGTTTGTTTCATCAATCAAAGTTCCGTTTGTTACAGCAAAGATTTGCCGTAACTTTTGGTTAAAATGTTGTTGCCACAACCATTCAGAAAGACTTTTTAATAAGGGGAAAACCATCATTGGCTCACCACCCATAAATTGGACATCAAACTCTGTGTAGTCATTGCCTAAAGCTTGAATTTGCCTTAACAATGATTTTTTTGCCATATCAAAAGACATCTGCTTTTGAACTTGTTTGGGTTCATAGCAATATACACAATGCAGATTACAGCCATAGGTAACCAACAACATGATCGTCTTCCTTTTTACCATATTCCTAAAATTTTGTATTTCCACAAACTGGACAGGAAGTTGCATTTACTGGTAAAGCCTGTCCGCATACAGGACAAATCTTTGGTTTTGTACCATTCAGGATACGTTCATATTCATCAGATTCATACCACTTGATAAGTTCAGAAGCACGGACAATCGTCCAAGGATGATCTTCATCAAAAATGGTCAATGTCTTGATGATTTTATCTGTTGTACCCCCATATTTCTTATCAAATTCTCGTGCCTGCTGCATAAAGCCTTCCACAGAAGCTGTATCATAATACTTTAGAGGGAGACCCGACATCTTCATAATAGCACTCAAAGCTGAATTTAAATCTTGACAAGCCAATAAGCCCGCACGGTCAGCGGTGAATTCAGACATACGATTCCAATACCAAAGAGCCGTCTGTAATGGCAAGGATACTGTTGATGCTCCAGGTATGGCAGATACTATCTGGGCCAAATATGCAGTCATCAAATGATATAATACATGATTTGACTTGATGTGTCCTGCCTCATGACCAATTACAAATTGCAATTCTCCATCGTCTAATCTATCCACACTTCCTGTAGATAAGACGATAAAAGCATCTTTCTGATGCCCTGTGGTATAAGCATTAATATAATAGTCTTGTTCCATATAGAGTTCCGGATGTCTATCCAAATCTAATATATCAAAGATTTCATTAGACAATTCTGCCAGGTCAGGACAAGCACCTTTCGTAACATGGAAATTACTACCACACATACTGACAATCTTCCATTTTATCACAGTCCAATTCATTACAAAATTGACAATCTTAGGAAGCATTGGTATTGCATTAACTTTTTCCAAGGCTGCTTTATCAAAAGGATGCTCATAGGAAGAAGTTTGTAAATTTATCAGTTTCTGTTTCATAGTCACTTTATTTAATAGCATTAATTATTTGCACGAAGAGCAAAAAGCTACAATACTCAAAACTGCAAATCCCAAAGCAGCAACCCCAGTACAAAGCAAATACTTTTTCATTTGTTGATTACTTTGCTTCAATGCTTCTACTTTTGCCTTCATCTGTTGTGTCTCTTCGAGCAAAGCCTTTTTCTCTTTCTCCAAATCAGAAAGTTGTTTTTTCAATAGATTGACTTCTTCTGTTGGATCCTCATTTGGGTTATCAATAGGAGTAACAGTAGATAATCCTCCATCTTCAGGCTTTTCCTCATGCTTCTGAAGCTTGATAAGTTCTGAATTTCGAATGACACAATTTGCATGTTTCAGTTCCTTGTAATTGAGTCCCAATTCATTACAAACATTTTCTGTAACGAATTTATCCACACCAAACTTCTCTGACAATGGCACAAAAAGCATTACGCCGTTTTTAATTGAAGACACATTCTGTAATTGTGGGATTTCTGTAATACAGTCACCCCCATTAGAATGCTTCTCGATAAACTCATAAAGTTTCTTTCCATCAATACGTAGGCCTTTTCGAATGCGGAACAGGTATGCAAAGAAATTCTCAAAAGAAAGCATATCATGAGCAATGTCCTGTGCCAAATGATCTAAGGTTTGTTTATCCTCAGCATCTCCAACAAATTGAACTGCACATGGAATCTGACGACCATCTCCATCAGTATTTAGACTTGGGATTTCTCTTACAACCAAATCATATCTGCCATCTTTCAACTGACGATAGACCATTTTTGCTCCTCCATACTGAAAATAACAGTAAGCATCTTCAGGGAAATCATAGACTGTATCATCTATCACTTCCTTCTCCAATGGTTCATTTTCCAAACCTTCGATATAGAAGGTCTTAAACCCTCCATACGAATATTGACAATATACTTTTATCATAACCGAATTCTATTAATTAACTTTTGATTTAACATATTCAAAACCATCACCGCTTAGTTTCAGAAGTCCTTTCGCATTCAAGCCATTGATAACATCTCTCCATACAGGAAGATAAACTCCAAAAGTAGGTTTAAAAATTGATATCAAAAATCTCTTAAGCCAAGAACTATTTTGTCTTTCACTACCATCTTTTTCAGCTTTAGTCTTGACAACTTCTTCCTCTTTTTCAATAAGGAATTTCAGCACATGATAGCCAACCTGTTCACAATAAACAGGCTTATAACCTACTCCATTCAATCTGTACCATGACAAAGGAATATCCAAATAATCAATAAGCCAAAGCTTATCCTCGTCTACCCAGGACTCACTCGTTTCTTTTAAAATTCTTCCCTTGCCATCAATACACAAACCTGTATTCGGGTCTTTAGAGCAACTTGTACCCATTGCATCTTTGTCATCCTTGAAATATCTCATAGCAGGTAACAATCTATCAGACTCAATACCACCTACAGTTTGGATAGGCATAATCTGGATGGTCACTTCAGGAACGTCAACCCATCTATTAATCAAATCACGATAAGCATGAAGGACTTTCTCTACAACAATTCTTGTATCTCCATGACGAACCCATTTTTCGCATTTTACAGGGCAAAGAATAATTTGTTTCTTATCCAAGCCGCCCTCGACAATTTTCATGTGAAGCATCGTTTGAGTAATATCATTGATTCTGTTGTAAACAGCATTGATACTTCCATCTTCATCTTCAGGATTCATCAAAAACGGAGTATCGATTGCTATAACAAACACATCAGAAGAAGCAACTTCCTCCTCCAATTTTTTATGTTCACCATGCTCATTTTTATTGGCACGCATCCACTCTCCAGGTACATCTACAAATTCAAAGTCTATCGCTGTTGTTCCTGAACTTACCTCCAAGATATAAGAACCTTTGCCATAGGAAGGAGTCATATCCACTAAGAAAGAAGAATTTGTACCAACTTTCTTAATAAAGCCTTTTACTTCATTTTGTTTTGTATCCAATTTAGTAAGAGGTTTAGGTCCTGTAGGAGTATCAACCATCTGCGTATAATCAGTCTTATCAATGATTGTACAGATACCGCCAGGTGTCTGACGAAGAGACTGTAAGATACTTGCCAAAATAGTGGACTTGCCCGAGCGGCGTCCACCCATCATTATTATTTTATGTTCCATAAGCACTTTTGGGGTTTCTAATTCGTTTTTAGCCATGATAGTTTTGATAGAAATATCTTGCAACTTATCTTGAATTTTTTCTTTCGTCTCAAAATTTAAGTTTGAAGAAAGAACACAAGAGTCAACAACATCTGTAGCAACCTTTACCGCATCCAAAGTCACCTTTGATACAGTCCTCGTTGCTTCTTGAATTGCCTTTTGAGGGTTCGCTACTACTTCCGAAGCTTTTTGTTTGAGATCATCCAACAAATTTTTAAACATGGCAAAATAATTAATGATTATAATGGAAAAGCTCTCCTCCACAAAGTACCTCATACCCTAATGGGGCGTTATTAGAGATACGTGTTTTATCCATCTTTACGATTTCATCGAAAAGCAATTCATTGTTATTGAAAATATTAAATACAAAATTTTTAATTTTATCTAAGATTGAGCCATTATCCATGCGTTTATATTGAGCAGCTACAAATGACAACAAAGCATACAAAGGTTGAGAACAGAATAAAGGCGTGTAACGGCTCTCACCCACATATTTATATAGCACACTATCAGGACAATTATCAGGAGCTAATTTTACAAGATTATTCTCATAAGTAAAATCATCAAATTCCACATCTCCCAATGTCAAGATGGGTGAAACCATACAACACATATTCTCGTTCTCCTTCAATAGAGTAATCAATGGAGCATATACTTCTTTTATGCGTCCTAACACCTCACTCATCCGTTTCTCATGGAAGTACTTTTCACACTTCAGAGGAATTAAAACGATTAATTTCTCTTCATTTAAAGAAGATATGGCCTTCTTGAATAATTCGATTACTATTGAAGGCTTATTTTTTACATCATTGAACTCGCCATTTTTCTCCATCAGGTGAGGAGTATCTATTGCGATGAACACAGCCTTAGACTCTTTGATGAATTCAATTACCCTCTCTTGATTGTTAACAATCATTTCACCCGGAAAATCCTTAATCATCAAATCAAGAATGGGTTCTTTTCCTATAAAGCCAAAAGAAAAATCAAATCGGCTTTCTGTTGATGATGCTGAAATTCCTCCTTGAGGACGATCCACAACATCCAACTTCTTCTTAAACATAGCACTCAACTTGTACTTACGATCCATCAATTCTGCATTGGTATCACCCAATGCCAATAAGTTTAGTTTCGTGTCTGCTATAGAATTTTGTGTCTCGTTAAAAACCGCAGTCAAAACAGTTGTCTTGCCTACAGCTTTTGGCCCCATCATGCAAACTTTCATGGTAGGACGGCTCGGTTTTATGAAATCAAATAATCCCATATACTAAAATTTTATCAAAAATAGACTTTTTGTTCGATTTGCTGCCAACGTCTCTTTCAACTCATTAATTTCAGATAAAGCCCCCTGCTTTTTAGCAATGGCAGCAAACTTATCTTTCCATATTGACGTAGCATACTCACGATACATATTTTTCAGTTCTCTTTCACCTTTTTTAGAATAGATAATGCGCTCTCTAAACTTACGGATGCGAGCATAGAAAGAACTGTAAGGCAGTTTCAAGACATCCTGAATTCCGTTTACTAAACAGCCTGCCAATTGGTTAATAGAAGATAGCAATGCCTGTTCAATTTTTTCTGCTTCCTCTTCCTTCGTTGTATCAGAAGAGAAATCCAACTGAGAGAATTGACCTTTTTCTTCGGGATCCAAACATTCCAAACATTTATTTACCTTACACTCCAAATAGCCCTCAATATTTAAACGATAAGTAAGAACACTTTCAAAAGCTTCTTTCACTAAAGGAAAATCATTCAATTTCTGATTTATAAAGGCCTCCATCCATTCCATGTCGCTTGGAGTGTTCGATTCCAAAGCCAGTGGAATAGCATTCAATTTTCCTCCATCCTCTGCACGCAAAATATGAATAATCTCAGATTTAAAGTCTTCCTGGATATTAGCAACTACACTCTTGTTAATTTCCTCAAACTGATCACTAATAGAAGCTCTAAAGTGATCTGCAAAATTCTCATATACAATGTTTACATGCGCAGAAAGTTTACCAGACTGCAATTCGGCAAGTATCTCTTCTTCAGTAGGACTCAGTAACACCACCTTTTTGATAGTCTTCCTCACTTCATCCTCTATAACCCGACATTTTTTATCATGCCCCTTATATTTATAGGTTAACTGCTCCAACTTTTGAGCTAAAGCTAAGTCGTCAGAATACAACTCATCAAACAATCCACCACTATTCAGAGACTCGGTAAAAGAATTATTAGAAAGTTGATCGATCTTATTGCACAAGGAATAATAACTTTCCCAACATCTATTAAAAGTTTTATTGGCAGATGCAATCATCTTGTTATCTACATCAGACAGGTTATCTGATAAATAGAGCAATATAGGTTTGAGCAATTTTTCCTCAACATCTTGTTGGCTTCCGCAATTAAGAATCTGCAAGAATGCGAAATTTAGCTTTCTCGACTTAAAAGCCTTTTCCATGGCAAGACCAGAATTCATGTTTCCCAACTCATCACAAACATTCAAAGCTAAGAATAACCATTTGCTCAAGGCCTCTGCACCCATTGCTTCGCTAATCAAGTCATATAGTTCATCATCCTCTTCTCTGATACCATCTCCATTAGCACTCGGTAAACGTACAAGAATGGCAGCATCACTATCCTCCCTTAGTGTACGAATCATCTTGTCTCGAATTCCCAAAGAAGTGTCACCCAAACCTATAGTATCAATCAAAACGATCTTGCCAGCATCGGAATATGGATAAGGTGTCAATATCTCGGCCTCTTTCACAGCCAGATAGGCATAAGTAGGCTGCATATCCACACCATACTGAGCAACGTATTTTCTAACTTGATTGAGATCTTTCTCAACCAATGTTGTCCCAACATATCCTTTATATTCATCGTAGAAATCCACATACTTTCTAAAATGTTCAAAATAGGATTGTTTCTTGCCACTTACTCCAGACTGTGTCGAAATAAAATCTTCAATATCACTTTTCAAAGATGGTACTTGAGCCAAAGTTGTAAGCTTACGATGAATACCTATTGCATCCATATACTTTTGGATTTGCTCTATCATTTCCAGTTCATCATAGAATTTGATATGAGCATAAGACTCTCCCACATGATTAGTTATTACCGATTTTGCACCAGTACAATCTCCACCATTTGAAGCTGGTATCACTTCATTTGCCAATCCACTTATAGATTGCAACAATCTACTTTTTCCCTGTCTTGCTCTACCGACGACGCTTATATTGACAGTATCTCTGCTAAAACGCTTTTCCAAACGTTCTATTTGAGACAGGGCACTTTTAGCTTCTTCTATCACTTGATTCGGGGAAGCATCTTCTAAACATTGTGCAAACATTGGATTCTCTGAAGACATTATATAATATTCTCCAGTTTGGTCAGTAATCTGCTGAAGAGCAACTTCTCGAAAGTTTTTAAATTTTTCTACAGAATGGATAAGTCTTATAAAGAAATCCTTTTTCTTTTTTACCTCATCCAAATGTCCTTTTCCCACATAAGTTCCCAATCCCTTACGATGGTTTATAATCTCTTGGATTTTTTCCTTTATATCCATAACTTCTATTTTAAAATTTTCTTCAAAATCAAACAAAACAATTTATACTTCCCATCACAAGTCCCAGTAAAGCTCCCAACCATACAATGGCTTTGAGTTCTTTGTCCATTACTTGGAAGATGAGTTTTTCAGTCTCATTTACGTCCATTTCGTTGATACGTTCCCGAACAATCTTGCTGATGTCGATAGAATCAAGAATCTTTGGTAGATGTTCGGTTATGATGGTACGATAAATAGATTCTATAGTGTTTACAGCCTGCGCCAACTGCTCTTCGTGTCCTTCAAGCAACTTGCTTACAGGCTTGTTCAAGAAATTGTCAACTTCGCCACCAATCATATTTGATACTATTTCCTCGCCATTGTCACGAAGCATTGTGTTGATGTTTTTGGCAAGGAAATGTTCGGCTGGTTCACGAAGCATACCTAAGAACTTGGCAACAATATTGCCGCCAAACAGTCCTGCTGCCATGCCACCTAAACCACCTAATGCACCGCCAATACTAGAAAGCAACTCTTGTGCTCCATCGATGGTTAGCTTTTGCGCAACATGGTCAATAGCTATGTGAGCAACTTTTTCACCTACGGAACTGTCAGCCAACTTTTCATAAGTCTGCTTGGTGATGCTTTGGTTGATGTTCTGTGAAATGGTATCAATTTCTTCTTTTGACAGATAATGGCCTAAGAACTGTGATACCGTCTCGTTGTTTCTCTGCTGTGTGGCGATAAACTCCTCAACTGCAGAGCGAATTTTTCCAATCATATCCTCAGACAGAAGATATTTTTCCAACACCTCCTTGTTCATCAGATTCTCACTTATCACACCTCCTATGGCCTCGGCAATGCGCCCTTTCTCTTTAGGAATAATACCAGGCGTAAATGGAATGTGGATGCCAAACACATATTTTGCTGTATGTGGGCGAAACAACATTCTTATGGCAATGTCATTAGTTATATAACCAATTACACCGCCTAACAATGGTGCTATTATGTATGATATATCCATGTTGAGTCTTTTTTTATAATGATGAGAAGATAACTCTTGTTTATCTATCAAATATTCTTTATAGATTTTTTATTGTTCATTTCTCCAAAAACGCGCTTGGCACATACGCTGTCACTACCGTTATCAAATTATCAACCACCATGGCAACTCGCTGTTGACTTTGATATCTTGCTACTTTTCCAACAACTCCTTGGAATGAACCTTCGATGATGCAAACTAATAGACCTTTTGGTTGTTCGAAACCACCAATGGAGTATTTACGATTTTGCAGCCAATGTAAGTATGGCAATAATATATGCGGAGTAGGGGAATTATGTTCGAGGTGTAGTAAGTGGAAATTAGTTATTCTTCTATTAAGTTTTTAAGATATTTCACTCTAATTCCATAATTAAAGTTTTGGGTTCCATTAAGACCTGCATAATTAATGGCAACCAACTGACCTTGTAGGTTTACTACTGGTGAACCACTGCTGCCAGGAAGAGTAGGGATTGAATACATTATTCTTTCATTTGTACGCTGACTAATAGAGCCACTATTAAATTGTGACTTGATTCCTTCTTTTGTCAACGCAAGGGTAGGACCCAGATTAAAACTTGTCATAAAAAGTTTGCTGTTCTTATCCTCACTTATTTTCTTTGTGATATTCTCTTTCCAGCTATACGCTTCCAAAGGATCCTCATCTGCAACTTCAAATATGTACTTTCCTTCAGGGGTTTTCTTATCCTTTAATTGTAGAATAGCTAAATCATGTTCTGAATCAATCTTTGTAAGAACACAACTAACGAAATCTGTAGTTGAAGTAACATACGTATCATTATAAGCTATGCTAATTTTGTTATGATACTTAATTTCTGAATCTCTTGCATTAATTTCGTCAAGTCCATTATATGTTTCTGCATATTCTCTTCGCTTTTCGTCAAGTGCATCTTTAATGTCTCGTATCTTGTAAAATTCTTCATACGAAAAATCGTCACTATAGTTCGCATAATTATAAGCCTGTACTGCTGCTTCATACTTTTCTGTATATTCATTATACATTGCAAGTGTTATCTTCTTTAACGCGTCTACAATCTTAGATACAGATTTTGTTACGTCTTTATCTGCTACAGTATTTGAAACAACATGAGCATTAGTAACAATTTGTCCATCTTTTGATATAAAGAATCCTGTTCCAAAAGATGTTACAACTTCAACCGAATCTTCTTCAGTTGCAATACCTTTTATACCATCTTGCTCATCATAATTGGAAAAAAATATTTTTTCCCCATTTGACAAATCAACTTCATAATAACTTTGATTTTGTACAAGAACGACACCTGAGGATATCTCTTTTTCTATATCCTGTTCTGATTTGTTTCCACATGAAGTTGTAATTATACAAATCATGCAAGTAATAAAGGCGAAAATCTTTTTCATAATTTATAAAGTTATGTTCTATTTTTGCATCTTCTCCAAAAACGCGCTTGGCACATACGCTGTAACTACCGTTACCAAGCCATCAACTATCACGGCAACTCGTTGTTGACCTTGATATCTTGCGACTTTTCCTACAACTCCTTGGAATGGACCTTCGATGATGCGAACTAATTGACCTTTGTCGAATTTGGGAACTGAAGATAATGATATTATCGTGTTGACATTATCGGCATCGTAGATGATTTTAAGACTGTCCATCTGATAGTTGGGAACAATCATAGGGGATTTCTCGATTTTGCTGCCAACGTGGGTGTGGCAATAATAAAAGCGAAGGAAGGGAAGGTTGATATTGTCGTAGACGAAAGATTTGATTTGATCAAAGGTGCCGTAGGCAAATAAAATGTTGGGAATAAGTGATTCGGTGATAGTTTGACGTTTACCTTTAACAATTTTGATTTTGTTCTGAGTAGGATAGAATGCGGTGATGCCTTCAGTAACCATGTAGTCGTATGCCTTTTTTTCTCTGCCGTACGTGGTGCGGAGTGCATACCATTGTGGAGTTTCTTTTGGGTGCTTTTGGGGTAGGGGTTTGATTAAATTGTTGTTTGGCTTTTCGGTGATATTAGTGTTGGATGTGTTTGCAGAAGGTGCATATCTGGTGGACACCCCTGATAGTGTACTCTTATCTTTGTTAGTTTGAGTATCGGGGAGGGCATCGGAGGTAAGTCCAACGCTAGGAGGAGTTTCACCACCTCCAATGGTGTGTACACCTTCTAATGTACAATCATCGATTTTCATATCGTTGCAAACTCTATTCTAGACAGAATGAGGTTATTTCAGGACATAAAAAAAGCGTAAACCGTCCGTTGTCCGATCCACACTCTGAGGCCGTGAGAAGTGCCCTATACTGCTGAACGAACAACAGTATAAGCCCACGCCAATATGATATATTGCAAAATCCGTACTTCTATGCATAATGGAGGTTTATTGTATGACATAATGTCGGAATACAATAAGTCCTTATGCGAAATACGAATAGGTATATCACACCCTGGGACATCTACCATTGCCATGTTCAAGGCAGTACATTGTTTCTCGAAATTTCTCAC
>ERZ1026862.1445-NODE-1445-length-13953-cov-4.280904_pt1 | contig 13953 bp, 11 predicted proteins | sample MGYA00380161_ERZ1026862 | MGnify/ENA primary metagenome ERZ1026862 (study PRJEB33269, sample SAMEA4719797) | human gut metagenome | biome: human-associated habitat; feature: organic feature; material: feces | place: Cameroon | collected 2013-10 ... | reverse complement strand
ACTTGGCTGGAAGCGGCCTGGGAGGATAGATAGCTGCCGGTTAGAAAAAAAGAACCATACCAAAAGGTATGGTTCTTTTTTTCTATCTGTGTAATTATGCATACGAGCAGGCCGCAGGCCTGGCTGCCCAGCCACCGTGCCTAAAGGAGCTTTGCGACGCCTAGGCGCGTTTGTGGCGAGGTGTATCGACGAGCTGATGCAATCAGCTTGTCGATTGAGGATAGATTCTACAATTTTTGATATAGTTCGTAGCGGTGTATTTTTACATAGGGAGTATTTTGGGAGGGATAGATAGCCATGCTTGAAGGAGCAAAGCGACGCGTAAGCATGTTTCAGGCTTTCTACCATACTTTCTCTATTCGCGAGGAGCATATCGTTTCAGTCAGCAGCAATTTCTTAACGCAAATTTCGCATGGAACCAGTACGAAACTGCGGTAAAATTTGTCAGAAAGTAACATTTTGTCACGTCCCCTTGTTTCTATGGTTCCAAATGCTCATTTGCTAAAATTGCTATTCCTTACACGATATACATCTCGCTCAATTCGTATCCTTCATATATCTACCAACATCGTTCTACCGACTTACTTCTTTGATGTACCTTTCTACAATATACTACACATAAATGCTATCTTTGCGATGCACCTGCTTCCCTTCCGTTCCATAAAAAATTCAAAAATCCTCATACAGTAGACGAATATTCGCACAAATCAAACGAGCGAAAAACATTGACAGTTTTGAGAAGAAATAGTATCATTATTGTTAACTGTTCGGCAGAATATATATAAAAGAACAGAATTTGTTTTTTATGAAGGGAAAGAAAACTATGAAAATGACAAACTTTAGATGGAAGGTAGCGTGGTTGATTTTTGCTATCAGCTTTGTATCCTACATGGACCGCGTTAACCTTTCTGTTGCAACACCTGTAATCATGAAGGAATTTGGCTTTACTAAAATTGATATGGGCCTCATTCAATCCTTCTTCTTTGCCGGTTATGCTTTGATGCAGGTTCCCGGTGGTATGCTGGCTGAGAAATTCGGCCATCGCTTTACCGGTTCTATTGCCTGCAGCTGGTGGTCTGTATTTACTGCCTTGACTGCTGTGGCAAGCGGTAAGTATACCTTTGCAATTGTACGTTTGATGTTTGGCTTGGGCGAAGCACCGATTTATCCTGCATTCGCAATGGCTGAGCACAAATGGTTTAATAAAGACGAAAAGGGTAAGGCAAGCTCCTTTATTCTTAATGGTTGCTTCTTTGGTCCTGTAGTTGGTCCTGCTGTTGTAGTGTGGCTTATGACTACATTTGGCTGGCATCATGTATTCCTCAGCTTCGGTGTAGTTGGTCTGCTGTTGGCTTGGGCATGGCATAAATATGTTACTGATGATCCTAAGGACAGTCCTTACGTTAATGAAGCAGAATTGGCTCACATCAACGAGGGCCGTGTGGAAGCAACCGGTGAAAAACAGATTGCTCCGTGGGGCAAGTTGCTGCGTTCTTCCCAATTTTGGGCTTTGGGCATTCAGTTCCTGATTACTGACTATATCATGTACGTATTCCTGGCTTGGCTGCCGATGTACCTCATGGAGGTACACAAATTCTCCTTAGCGAAAATGGGCATCTGGGCAGCTGCTCCCTGGATTTCTCTGATGGCTGTAGTAACTCTTTGCGGTCACTATTCCGATAAACTGCTGCGTAGCGGTATGTCTCAGAACATGGTTAAGACTGCAACCGGTGCTGCAGGTATTCTTCTTTGTGCCGGTGCGCTGTACATTTCCACCCGTACAGCCGATTCGATGATGAATGTTCTCTGGCTTTCCGTATCCTTAGGCTCTCTTGGTTTGACCATGAGTGCTTCCTGGTCTAGCGTAATCAGCATGGGCGGCAAATTTGCCGGCTCTGTATCCGGCTGGATGAACTTCTGGGGCAATATCGGCGGCGTTTTGGCTCCGACCGTTACTGCCTGGTTTGCAACCAACTATGGCTGGCAGGCTGCTTTGGCAGCAACTGCTGTAACCGGTATCTGCGGTGCCATTGCCTGGTTCTTTGTAAAGCCTGATAAAGCAATTGTATAATAAGAGATAAGCTATAACGCTTTTAAGACAGACACCTCGATATGCTTTAAGTATGTCGGCGGTGTCTGTTTTTGGTTATGCTATTTTCTTATGCTGGACAAATAGCGCGATATGCTGTATAATATCTTAGAAGTTCATAACAGACAGTTCGTAACCATCCTGTCTATAAATAAAACTACGGGCGATGTACTGGCGCCGGCCGGTATTTTTTATGTATGCAAGGATTTCGTCTGTAGATGACGGAATCCTTTTATATTTTGTGGACTTTGCCCGCTCATTAATGGGGAGGAAAAATGAAGGTTTTAGTATTATTAAGCGGTGGCGTAGACAGCTCAACCTGTTTGGGACTGGCAAAAGAAAAATACGGTGATAATGTTCTGGCCTTGTCGATGTCCTATGGTCAGAAGCATGCCAAGGAGCTTGCAGCAGCGCAGGCTATTGCCGATTATTATCATGTAGAGCTGCTGCATATGGATTTGTCGAAGATTTTCGCGCATAGCAAATGCTCTCTGCTGCAGGGCTCGGAAGAAAGTGTTCCGCACGCATCCTATGCAGAGCAGCTGAAGGAAAGCAAGGGTGAGCCTGTAAGCACATATGTTCCTTTCCGTAATGGCCTGTTCCTGTCTGCTGCGGCAAGCATTGCCCTGGAGTATGAATGCAATGAGATTTACTACGGTCCCCATGCCGATGATGCTGCAGGCAATGCTTATCCTGATTGCAGTGTTGAATTTAACGAGTCGATGAATTTGGCAGTATATCTGGGAAGCGGACGCAAGGTGCGTCTTGTTGCTCCCTTTGTTGATAAAACTAAGAAGGATATTGTTGCCGAGGGCTTGCGTCTTGGCGTTCCCTATGAGCTGACCTGGAGCTGTTATGACGGTGGCGAAAAGCCATGTCACAAGTGCGGTACCTGTATTGACCGTGAGGCTGCCTTTGCTGCCAACGGTGTTGTTGATCCATTAGCAGAGGTTTAAAGGAGGTAAGGATAATGAAGAGTTTAAGTAACCAAAAATTAGTATTTTCCGCATTATGCATTGCTTTATATATTGTTGTGATGATGTGCACCCAAAGCTTTGCCTTTGGTCAGTATCAGATTCGTATTGCTACTGCGCTGTATGGTCTGAGTGCGATTTTCCCGTTTTTGATTCTGCCGTTTGGCTTGGCAAACGTTGTCAGCAACACGGTGATGGGCGGACTTGGTCTGCCGGATATTATCGGCGGTTTCATTGTCGGCATTGTAACAACCGGTATTATTGTTTTGGCTAAGCGTCGTGGCTGCGGCAACTGGATTATCTGGGCAGCAGTAACCTTTGTACCGGGACTTGGTGTTCCTGTATGGCTGAGCGTACTGCTGGATATTCCTTATCTGGTACTGGCAAGCAGTCTGCTGATTGGCCAGTGCATCTGCGGTATTGCGAGTGTAATGCTGGTTACCGCTTTGGAACGCGTGGGAGCAGGCAAGCTGTTTGCATTTGATGGAGGTAAGCAATAATGACAAGTGGCAGAAGTAAAGAAGAATTGCAGGGCGTAAGCCTGTTAGGCAATAAAACTGCTTATAAAAGCGATTATGCGCCGGAGGTTCTGGAGTCCTTCCCGAATAAGCATCCGCAAAATGATTACTGGGTTAAATTTAACTGCCCGGAATTTACCAGTCTTTGTCCGATGACGGGACAGCCTGATTTTGCGACCATCTACATTTCTTATGTACCGGATGAACGTTTGGTAGAAAGCAAATCTCTGAAGCTGTACCTGTTCAGCTTCCGTAATCACGGTGATTTCCATGAAGACTGCGTAAATATCATTATGAAGGATCTTATCAAGCTGATGGAGCCTAAATATATTGAGGTTTGGGGCAAATTCCTGCCGCGTGGCGGTCTGTCCATCGATCCGTATGCCAACTACGGCAAGCCGGGAACCGAATGGGAGCAGGCTGCAAAGAAGCGTCTTTTCATGCATGATATGTATCCCGAAACAGTTAATAACAGATAAAAAAATTTGGAGCTGCTGCGTAATGCGGCGGCTCTTTTTTTGCGCTTTGTGAACAAAACAGCAGATAAAAACTATTTTCAGACAGTTTAAGTTAGCGACAGCTAATCAAAGACTGATTTTAACAAAAATTTTTCGATAAACACTAATACAGCACTTTATTTCTTAATTAGAGTATGCTATAATGAGCTATAGACAAATAATTCACTTATTTGTATTGAATCCGTGGGACACGAAAAGTACCACGAGGGACAAAACACGTCAAGGGATGTAACTGGTTATGGATAGTATTATTAATCTGCAAAAGAAAATTGTACCGGAGCTGACAGATCTGCTCGTACAGCGTTACCAGATTCTGCGTCAGGTGAGTCACGAAGCGCCGATAGGCCGACGTGCGCTGGCTGCAAGACTGGGACTCAGCGAAAGAGTGCTGCGTGCTCAGGTTGATTTTCTCAAGAAAAGCGGCCTGCTGGATTTTTCTTCCAGCGGCATGAGCGTAACTGATGAGGGAGCGGATATTCTTAAGGAGCTGGCGGATTATGTACGCAAGCTGCAGGATATTTCGTTTTTGGAAAGCACTCTCAGTGATACGCTGAAGATTGGCAAGGTTGTCATTCTTCCCGGTGATTCGGACCAGGAGGACGTTGTCAAACGTGAAATCGGCCGTACTGCAGCACATATTCTCAGCAAGCTGCTGAGCGATGGCAAAAAGCATATAGTTGCTGTCAGCGGCGGCACTACTATGGCGGCGATGGCAGCCAATGTTTCCGGTTCCCAACCTAATACGGTGGTTGTACCGGCTCGTGGCGGCTTGGGTGATAATGTGGAACTGCAGGCCAATACGATTGCAACTGTCCTGGCGCAAAAGCTCGGAGCATCCTACCGTCAGCTTTATGTTCCCGACTGTGTAAGCGAGGATATCCTAAACAGTATTCTTAAAGAGGATATCGGTGTGCGCGCTGTCGTTGATATTATCAAGCAGGCGGACATTCTTGTCCACGGTGTAGGCCGTGCCAGTGTTATGGCAAGGCACAGACGCTTAGGCAGCGAGGTAATTGCCAAGCTGGAGGCGGACGGTGCTGTAGGTGAGGCGTTTGGCCAATATTGCGCTTTGGACGGCAGACAGGTTTATATGACTAACAATGCCGGCCTGATGCTGCAGGATTTGCAGCACATCGGCACAATCATCGGTATTGCCGGAGGTAAATCGAAGGCTGCCGCAATTTTATCGGTTATCCGTGCTTCCAGACAGGATATTTTGATTACCGATGAGGCTGCAGCACATGAGATTCTCAAAATGGCCAAGGAGCAATAAGCAGAAATCTGCGCTTTATTAATTTGTTACTGAGCACATTTGTGCAAAATTTAGATTCTCTCAGAATTAAGGAGGAAATTATTATGACAAAAGTAGGTATTAATGGTTTAGATGCTCAGGAGTCTCGTGGGCTCGGAGATGTGTATAAGAGACAGGAGGTAGAGGTTGTTGCTGTCAACGATCCTGGCGACATCACCGCTTTGGCTCACCTGTTGAAATATGACTCTATCCATGGCACCTTCAATCATGAAGTCAGCATCGAAGGCAACTACATTATTGTTGACGATCGCAAAATCGAAGTATTTGCTTGCCTGGATCCCGCAAAGATTCCTTGGGGCGAAGCTGGTGCTGAAATTGTTGTAGAATCCACCGGCCGTTTCACCGAAGCTGCCAAGGCTGCAGCTCATCTGCATGACACTGTTAAAAAAGTAATCATCTCCGCTCCTGCAAAAGGCGAAGATATTACCATCGTTATGGGTGTTAACGAAGACAAATATGATCCTGCAAAACACAACATCATTTCCAACGCTTCCTGCACCACTAACTGCCTGGCTCCGTTCACTAAAGTACTGCTGAACAAATTCGGTATTGAAAGCGGTCTGATGACCACTGTTCACTCCTACACCAATGACCAGAGAATCCTGGACCTGCCGCATAAAGACCTGCGCCGTGCTCGCGCTGCTGCTTGCTCCATCATCCCGACCACTACCGGTGCTGCAAAAGCAGTTGCTTTAGTTCTGCCGGAACTGAAAGGCAAACTGAACGGCTTCGCAATGCGCGTTCCGACTCCGAACGTTTCCATCACCGACCTGACCGTTCTGCTGCAAAAAGACACCACTGCCGAAGAAATCAACGCAGTGCTGAAGGAAGCTGCTGAAGGCGAACTCAAAGGCATTATGGGCTATAGCGACGAACCGCTGGTATCCCGCGATTACAACGGCTGCCCGCTGAGCTCCATTATCGACGGCCTGTCCACCATGATGGTTGGTCCTCGTATGGCTAAGGTTGTAAGCTGGTACGATAACGAATGGGGTTATTCCAACCGCGTAGTTGACCTGGCTGCATATATTGCTAAAAAAGGTCTGTAATAAAGGAGATTCTTATCCGTGGATAAAAAAACTGTACGTGATTTAGACGTTGCCGGTAAAAAAGTACTGGTACGCGTAGATTTTAACGTTCCTCTGAATGATAAAGGCGAGATTACCGATGATACCCGCATTACCGCATCTCTGCCGACCATTCAATATCTGCTGGAGCAAAAGGCTGCTGTTATTTTAATGGCACATCTCGGCCGTCCTAAAGGACAGGTTAAACCGGAATTGTCTTTGGCTCCTGTAGCTAAGCATTTGGGCAAGCTGCTGGGCAAAAAGATTCTGTTTGCTCCGGACTGCGTAGGCGAAGCTGCACAGGCTGCTGCCAGCAAACTGAAACCGGGCCACATCCTGCTGTTGGAAAACCTGCGTTTCCATAAGGAAGAAGAAAAGAACGATATGGACTTTGCCGAGAAGCTGGCTTCTTTGGCAGACCTTTATGTCAATGACGGCTTCGGTGTATCTCACCGCGCTCACGCTTCTGTAGAAGGCGTAACCCACTTCCTGCCCGCTGCTGCAGGCTTCCTGTTGGAAAAAGAAATCCAATATGTAGGTCAGGCTGTAACCAATCCGCTGCATCCTTTCGTTGCTATCATCGGCGGCGCTAAGGTAAGCGACAAAATCGGTGTTATCAGCAACCTGCTCGATAAGGTTGATACCCTGCTTATCGGCGGCGGTATGGCTAACACCTTCCTGGCTGCACAGGGCTACAAAATGGGCAAGTCCCTGGTAGAAGAGGATAAGCTGGACCTGGCTAAAGAGCTTCTGGCTAAGGCTAAGAAAAATAAAGTAAATATGCTGCTGCCTACCGATCTGGTAATGGCTGCTGCATTTGCTCCAGACGCTGAGCATGTAACCGAAAAGGTGAAAAACCTGAATCAGGCTTACATGGCTCTGGATATCGGTGCGGAAACCAGCAAGGCTTATGCGGAAGCTCTGGCTGACGCTAAGATGATTGTCTGGAACGGACCGATGGGCGTTTTTGAAATGGACGCCTTCTGCAAGGGTACCGAGGCTGTAGCGAAGGCTGTAGCTAAGAGCCGTGCTACCAGCATTGTCGGCGGCGGCGACAGCGTTGCTGCTATCGAAAAGCTGGGCCTGGCTAAACGCATTACCCACATTTCCACCGGTGGCGGTGCATCTCTGGAATATCTGGAAGGCAAGGTACTGCCCGGCGTTGCTGCACTTGATGACCTGCGCCGTAAAATGATTGCCGGCAACTGGAAAATGCACAAAACCGTAAGCGAAGCTGTAGAGCTTGCTGAGGACATTGTTATGGAAACTAACGGTACCTTGAACGAGGTTGTTATTTTCCCGCCGTTCACTGCACTGGAAACTGTTGCAGATGCTATTGACGGCAAGCATGTAGGCTATGGCGCACAGGATTTGCATTGGGAAGACAAGGGTGCATTCACCGGCGCTGTTTCCGGTGCGATGATTGCCGATATCTGCGCTGAATATGTTCTCGTTGGTCACAGCGAACGCCGTACTATTTTCGGTGAGAACGAAAAAATTGTTGCCAGCAAGATTATTGCTGCTTACCGCAACGGCCTGAAGCCGATGCTGTGCGTAGGCGAAAACTTGGCTGAGCGTGAAGCAGGCAAAACTGCCCGCAAAATCAATATGCAGCTGAAGAGCGCTCTACGTGTAATTTCTGCAGAGGATGCAGAAAACCTTGTTGTTGCTTATGAGCCTATCTGGGCTATCGGCAGCGGTAAGGCTGCTACTCCGGAGGATGCTTTGGAAGTATGCACTCTGATTCGTGAAAAAATAGGCAAAATCTTTACACCTGATATTGCCCGCAAGGTTCGTATTCTTTACGGCGGCAGTGTTAATGAAAAGAACGCTGCTTCCTTCAACCTCAGCGGTATTGACGGTGTGCTGGTAGGCGGTGCAAGCCTGAAGGCTGACACCTTTGCCGCAATCGTAAGAAGCTTTTAATAAGACCTCGGAGAAAGCACCTGTTGCTTTCTCCTTCGTCTTTAGGAATTTGATAATGAAAAAACCAGTTTTACTAATGATTCTTGATGGTTGGGGCATTGCTCCCGCAGATAAAACAAACGCTGCGGCTATGGCCAAAACTCCTAACCTGGACAGTTATTTTGCAAATTATCATCATACAACCTTGGAAGCCAGCGGCAAGGCTGTCGGTCTGCCCGCAGGCCAAATCGGCAATTCCGAGGTAGGTCACCTGAATATAGGTGCAGGCCGCATTATTTACCAGAGCCTTACGCGCATTGACAAGGCAATTGAGGATGGCGATTTGTATAAGAACAAAGAGCTCAGCAGGGTGATGGACGAAACGAAGCAGGCAGGCAAGGCACTGCATCTTCTGGGACTGTTATCCGACGGCGGCGTCCATAGCCACATTGAGCATCTTCTGGCACTTATATGCATGGCGAAGGTTAAAGGCCTGACCGATGTTTATGTGCATGCCTTCCTCGACGGACGTGATGTCGGTCCGAAAACAGCGCTGGAATATATCCATGAGCTGGAAGAGGGGATGGCGCAGATTGGCGTAGGCAAGATTGCTACCGTCAGCGGACGCTATTACGCAATGGACCGCGACAAGCGCTGGGAGCGCGTGGAGCGTGCCTATAAGGCGCTGGTGCTGGGCGAGGGCGGCAAAGCTGCAAGCGCTGCTGCCGGCGTAGAGGCATCCTATGCCGCAGGCGTAACGGATGAGTTTGTTGAACCCTTCACTGTTGATGGCGTAGACGGAAAAATCACTGCCGGGGACGGTGTAATTTTCTTCAACTTCCGTCCTGACAGAGCGCGTGAAATTACCCGTGCGCTGCATGATGAGGACTTCCCGTATTTTGCACGTCCCGAGGGCGTACGCCCTGTAAATTATGTGTGCATGACGCAGTATGATGCAACCATTACCGCACCGGTAGCCTTTCCTCCGGAGGAGATTAAGGATACCTTGGGTGAGGTGTTGGCACAGCATGGACTGCACCAGCTGCGCATTGCGGAAACCGAAAAATATGCGCATGTAACCTTCTTCTTCAACGGTGGTGTGGAAGCTCCGAATGCTAATGAGGAGCGTATTCTGATTCCTTCGCCGAAGGTTGCAACCTATGATTTGCAGCCGGAAATGAGCGCCGAAGAGGTTACGCAGGCACTGCTTACAGAGCTGGATAAGGATAAATTTGATGCGATTATCCTGAACTTTGCTAACCCGGATATGGTTGGCCATACCGGTGTGCTCAGCGCTGCGATTACCGCTATGGAAAAGGTTGATGACTGTGCCGGACGCATTGTACGTAAGGTGCTGTCCCTTGGCGGCAGCGTGTGCATTACCGCGGACCACGGCAACTTGGAAAAGATGGCCGAAAGCGACGGTTCGCCGAACACCGCGCATACCACTAACCCTGTACCGTTTATTTTAGTAAGCGAAGAGCAGCACAAGCTGCATAACGGCATTTTGGCCGATATTGCGCCGACACTGCTGCAGCTGCTTGATATTAAACAGCCTGCCGCTATGACAGGTAAAACTTTGATAGATTAATCATGAGGTGATAAGAAATGGCAATGATTACTGAAGTTTACGCTCGCGAGATTCTGGATTCCCGCGGCAATCCGACCGTAGAAGTTGAAGTATGCCTGGAAGACGGCGCTATGGGACGCGCTGCTGTTCCTTCCGGCGCATCTACCGGCGTACACGAAGCTGTAGAACTGCGTGACGGCGACAAAGAGCGTTACCTGGGCAAGGGCGTTACTAAAGCAGTTGATAATGTTAACGACATTATTGCCGAAGCAATTATCGGCTTGGACGCAACCCGCCAAACCGAAATTGATGAGCTGCTGGTTCGTCTGGACGGCACTCCGAACAAAGGCCGTCTCGGCGCTAACGCTATCCTCGGCGTTTCCATGGCTGTAGCTAAGGCTGCTGCTGCTTCCGTAGGCCTTCCGCTGTACCTGTACTTAGGCGGTGTTGCTGCCAAAGAGCTGCCTGTTCCGATGATGAACATCTTAAACGGCGGCGAGCATGCTGACAACAACGTTGATATCCAGGAATTCATGATTATGCCTGTAGGCGCTAAATCCTTCAGCGAAGCACTGCGCATGAACGCTGAGATTTATCATAACCTGAAGGCTCTGCTGAAGGAAAAAGGCCTGAGCACTGCTTTGGGTGATGAAGGCGGTTTTGCACCGAACCTGAAATGCAATGCAGATGCAATCGAGGTTATCCTCGAAGCAACCGAGCGTGCAGGCTACAAACCGGGTAAGGACATCGTTATGGCAATGGACGTTGCTTCCAGCGAATTCTATGTAGACGGCAAATACAAAATGACCGGTGAAGGCGTAGAAATGACCAGCGAAGAAATGGTTGATTATCTGGCTGGCCTGTGCGAGAAATATCCTATTATCTCCATCGAAGACGGTATGGCAGAGGATGACTGGGACGGCTGGAAGAAGCTCACCAAAAAGCTGGGCAAAAAAGTTCAGCTGGTTGGCGACGACCTGTTCGTTACCAACGAAGAGCGTCTGGTTCAGGGCATTGAAAAGGGCGTAGCTAACGCTATTCTGATTAAGGTAAACCAAATCGGTACCTTGACCGAAACCTTCAATGCTATCGAAACCGCTAAACGTGCAGGCTACACCTGCATCATCTCTCACCGCAGCGGTGAAACCGAAGACACCACTCTGGCAGATATTGCTGTTGCTGTAAATGCAGGCCAGATTAAGACCGGTGCTCCGGCTCGTACCGACCGTGTTGCCAAATACAACCAGCTGCTGCGCATCGAAGAGGATCTCGGCAAGGCTGCAAAATATAACGGCATTAAAGTTTTCTACAACATTAAAAAATAAGCAGAAAAAGCTTTCTTATTTGCTGTAAAAGATGAGGTGAGAGCGCTGACTCTCACCTTTTTCTTTATTTAGGGCGTTTTTGTAAAATATTTTGCAAAAGTAGATTGTAAGAGCACGTCTTTTATGGTAAAATACTATGGTACAAAAATATGAGGAGGTAAGCTCTGTGATTGAAACTGTCTTGATGGTTCTTGAAGTTATCGTTTGCATAGCACTCATTGGCGCAGTTCTGCTGCAGTCCGGAAAAGGCGGCGGTATGGGCAGTACTTTCGGCGGCAGTGACGGTGCTTTTTTTGGCAAGGGCAATGATCTGGATACACTCATGGCGAAGGCTACGATTTATTTAGGTGTTGCATTTGCTGTTATTACATTGGCGCTGGCAAAAATCAACGCTTAAGGCTGACGGGATTTTCCTGTTTTCCGCACTCATCATGTTACCAAGAGTGCAACTGCACTCTTAAAATTTTAAATTTTTTTATAAAAAGAAAGGGGTTTGGGTCTTGAATTTCTTAATGATCTCTATTGTTGTCGGCCTCATTGCACTCGCAGTTGCACTGATGCTGAGCAGCGCAATCGGTAAGGCTCCTGCTGGTACAGCACGTATGCAGGAAATTGCCGGTTACATCCACGAGGGCGCTATGGCGTTCCTGTTCCGCGAATACAAAGCACTGTCTGCTTTCGTAATCGTAGTTGCTATCGTAATTTCTATGTTCTTATCTCCGCTTACTGCAGTATGCTTCGTTGCAGGTGCAGTATTCTCCGTATGTGCAGGCTACATCGGCATGACCGTTGCTACCAAAGCTAACGTTCGTACTGCTGCAGCTGCTCAAAACGGCGGTATGCCGGAAGCTCTGAAAATTGCTTTCTCCGGCGGTGCTGTTATGGGTCTGGGCGTTGTTGGTCTGGGTATCGTTGGTGTTGCTGCTGCTTACATGCTGTTCGGCAACATTGATATCGTTACCGGCTTCGGTCTGGGCGCAAGCTCCATTGCATTGTTCGCTCGTGTTGGCGGCGGTATCTACACCAAAGCTGCTGACGTTGGCGCTGACCTGGTAGGTAAAGTTGAAGAAGGTCTGCCTGAAGATGACCCGCGTAACCCGGCTACCATCGCTGATAACGTAGGCGATAACGTAGGCGACGTTGCAGGCATGGGCGCTGACTTGTTCGAATCCTATGTTGGCGCTATCATCTCCGCTATTACTCTGGGTGCTGTTGCATATCCCGGCGGCGAAGGCATTATGTTCGTATTCGAGCTGGCATTCGCTGGTATCATTGCTTCCCTGATCGGTGTATTCTATGCTCGCAGCAGCAAATCCACCAACCCGCAGGCTGCTCTGAACCATGGTACCTATGTTGGCGGCGTAATCGTAATTGCTGCTGCTTACTACCTGTCCACTTCCATCTTCGGTAACGCTGCTGCATTCGTAGCTATTGCTTCCGGTCTGGTAGTTGGCCTGTTAATCGGTAAAATCACCGAAATCTACACCTCTGCTGATTATGCTTCCGTTAAGAAGATTGCTGAGCAATCCGAAACCGGTCCGGCAACCACCATCATCTCCGGTCTGGCTGTTGGCATGTATTCCACCTTCCTGCCGATGATCTTCATCTGCGTTGGTGTAATCCTGGCATTCTTCACCATGGGCGGTGCTAAAGATGCAGGCATGGGCCTGTTCGGTATCTCCCTGGCTGCAGTTGGTATGCTGTCCACCACCGGCCTTACCGTAGCAGTTGACGCTTATGGTCCTATCGCTGATAACGCTGGTGGTATCGCAGAAATGTCCGAACTGCCTCCTGAAGTACGTGAAATCACCGATACCCTTGACTCCGTTGGTAACACCACCGCTGCTATCGGTAAAGGTTTCGCTATCGGCTCCGCTGCTCTGACTGCTCTGGCTCTGTTCTCTGCTTATGCACACACTGTAGGCCTGAAAGCAATCGACCTGCTGAACCCTGTAACCCTGATTGGTCTGTTCATCGGTGCAACCCTGCCGTTCGTATTCGGTGCTATGACCATGGAATCTGTTGGTAAAGCTGCTTACCAGATGATCGAGGAAGTTCGTCGTCAATTCCACGAAATCCCCGGCCTGCTGGAAGGCAAAGCTAAGGCTGACTACCAAAAATGCGTAGACATCTCCACCGCAGCTGCTCTGCACGAGATGATTATGCCTGGTGTTATCGCTATCGTTGCTCCTCTGCTGGTTGGCTTCCTGTTCGGTACTGAAGCTCTGGGCGGCCTGATTGGCGGCTCTCTGGCTTCCGGCGTACTGGTTGCAATCCTGATGGCTAACGCTGGCGGTGCATGGGATAACGCTAAGAAGTTCGTAGAAGCTTCCGGCCGTAAACACACTCCGGTGCATGACGCAACCGTTGTAGGCGATACTGTAGGTGACCCGTTCAAAGATACTTCCGGACCTGCAATGAACATCCTGATCAAACTGATGACCATTGTATCCCTGGTATTTGCTCCTGTACTGGCAGCAAACGGCGGCATCCTGCTTGGCCTGTTCAAATAATTTTATAGTTAAGCTATAATCCACGCTGCTGCAGCATTAGCTGCAGCAGCTTTTTTGTTGCGCTGATTCTGTCAGAAGTATAAGCGCTTTATTTGAAAACAGTATACATTTGTAGGCAAATGCTTTTTGCTTTAAAATGTAAGTGTAACAGTAAGGTAAAAT
>ERZ1026862.1444-NODE-1444-length-13962-cov-7.723880_pt1 | contig 13962 bp, 16 predicted proteins | sample MGYA00380161_ERZ1026862 | MGnify/ENA primary metagenome ERZ1026862 (study PRJEB33269, sample SAMEA4719797) | human gut metagenome | biome: human-associated habitat; feature: organic feature; material: feces | place: Cameroon | collected 2013-10 ... | reverse complement strand
ACTTAAAAGCCATATCCGCCTCCGCGTCGCGCAAGTTCAGTTCACCAGCCTTCACACTCCGTCTCAAAGCTCCCGTGTCATGCACCCCAAGCAAGTCCAATCGGTCCTGCCAAATCTGCACCATCTTCATTCGCCAAGCCTTCAAGTAAAGCGCATCAGCCCTTTCACGCCCATTCTCCATCATTCAAAGCCTTTTCTTTTTTGAACACACACCATCTATTCGCCCCACCATTCGCCCTTTCCATCCGAGCGCCTTTTCAAGCTCATCGCCCCCTCAAGCGCGCAGCCCGCGCGGTCGCCCCTCAAGCGCCAGCCCTTCTAGTCCATCTAGTCCGTCTAGTCCCTCTAGTCCATCCAGCCCCCATTCATCGCGCCAGCCCATCTAGCCCATCTACCAATCTATCACCAATACACCTCCATACCATCCACCTCAAACAACGTCACATCCCGAAACTCCCTAATCAGCGCACTCTGAGGCAGCCTCACCCTATGCGTGCCACCGCGGTTCCAGCCACCCACACACACAGCCCCTTTATAGTGCAAAATGTCCCCCGTGCTCAACTTCCACACCTTCAAGTCATGCGCCTCCTTATCCTCAAGCAGTCGCAGCGCATCCTTCAAATAAATCTTACGCATCTTCATAACCATTCCTCCGCATTATAAACCAAGTCCGTAGGCTCATCCATCGACAGCATAAAATAAAGCCCCGTGCAACCATTCAAAAACATACCACCCAACTCATTACTCCGAATATCCCCCGTGTTCAAGTAAAGCAACCGAGTCTGCAATTCCTCACTGTCACGAATAAACCTCGCACACATCTGCCTGAACAACTCACGGCAAAGCCCCATCTTCGCAGCATAGTCCGCACCATCGCCATACGCATACCGTGCCAACACAAACACAGTGAACACCCTGCGCTTAAACCATCCACCGCTCGAAGTGAACAAACTCTCTTGGCACACATCACTCGTACACACAAAGTTCGCCCCCGTCTGGTACATATTCAACATACCCTCCAAATGCTCAATCCCCGAGCATGTAGTCACCGCAAAGTTCTCTTTCTGCGCCAATCGGTTCTCAGCCACAACGCGCCCCATATAACTCACAAAGTCAAAAGGCTGTTTATCCACGCTTTCACCCATCAATACTTATTATTTATTACTTTATTTTATTAAGTTCCTCACTCTCCCGAGCCTTAGCGTCAAGCTCAGTCAGTGCATCAATCGTGTCAGCATTCAGCACGGCCGCCTGTTTCGTAATGTCGCCACCCGTCAAAGCTCTAATCTCAGCACACATCACCTCACGCGCATCAGGCACCTCGCCACCATCCTCAGCCGTATGGCTAAACAAGTTGGGGAACAACCGCGCATAGCAAGCCTTCAGCCCAACCATCCAAAGCAGCAGCATGTAGCGCTCACCGCGTGTCAACGGTCTGCCAAGCCCACCATACACCACACCTCCCATAGCGTCCAAGGCTGCATCATTTTGGCTCATCAAGTATCCCTGATAGAAATTCTCAATCGCCAAATAGTCCCTAAACGCCACACCATGCAGCATGGCGTCTTTAGCCTTGCACCCATCAATCTCACCAAGCAAAGCTGGTTCCTCAGGTGGAACATCCATCCAGTCAAGCAAAGCCATGCCCTCAGCAACCTGCATCGCCAAGTCACCCTGCCGTTTTGCACCGCGCCAAAGCTTCGCACCATCACCCACAAGGCGCACCATCAGCAGTGCCTTCACCTCCTCCAGGCTCCATTGTTCAGCACTCAGCAACTCACACACATAGCGTCGTTGCCCATCCGTCAAGGCAGTCCAGCGCAACGGAACCTCCACAACCACCTCTCCGTTCTTAACAGAAGAAGTAGCACGTATCATCTTTCCCATTTTCATAAGCCTTCACCTTGTAGGCCTCATAAGTCCTACTATTGTAAAATTCAGGAATCTCAGCAGCATGCTTCATTAGCATGTCAAGCAGCTGTCGCTCAAAGTGAGCCGTCGGCTGTTGCATCACATAAGCAGCAAGCAAATAACGCGCCTTTTCAAGCAACATAGCGTATAGTATCGCGTCATCAGGCTCAGGCCTAACCCCACCATACTGAAAGGCTATCAAAGCCTCATTCAGTTCAGGCGAAATCACGTCCACAAGTCTTGCATTCGCATCGTGCATAGCCGTCATAAGCTCCTGCCTCTCCTCCGCATATACCCTGCGTGAGTCCTTAGTTCTCGCACCATAGCCGTAGAAGTAAGGAGTTTGCCACAACACATTGCGTTGAAACAATCGCTCAAGCACATTGTCATTCGGTCTAATGCCATAGCGATCCATCAGTCGCGCAGTCCAAAGCAAGTTTCTCACCCGCAGTTGTCTGTCCACCATCAGGTTCTCCCATGCCAAATACTCCATCACGTCATCTTCCATCCTACTGGCATCCATGCGCAACTGTTCACGCAACGCCCCCACACGTTCCTTCGATGCAGGAGCCGTGTTTTGGTTACTCACAATGCCAAATCCCGTAGGCGTAAGCACCAGGTCCAAGTGAGGCACAGCATTATAAGCAGCTCTCGAGCAAATTGCCACCTTCAGTTTCTCCTCAATAACAGCCGAGAGTTTAGCTCCCTCCACCATCACCGATTCCCATTCGGCAGCAGCCTCCTTCACAAACCGCTCCACCTTCTTAAACACCTCACCCGTAGGCGTTTTAAAAGCAGGCACCACCCGCTCAAAAGTATTTTTATCTATTTCAATCATACCTCTTTTCTTAATTTAGTCCTTTCTACCTCCTCTCTAGTCCGTCTAGCCAGTCTAGTCCCATCTAGCCCATCTAGCCCCTCTAGTCCATCTATCTCACCACCTCCGCATCCTTGTGCTTATCCAGCGTAGTCAGCTGAATCATCGGTATCTGTGGCTCCACATCCTTCCACCCATTAAACCAGCACACTACATGCAAGGGCACAAGCAGCATATCATGAAAAGCAATCTCCAAAGCCTGCTTCATCGTGAACAGTTCTCGCTTATCCGAGCCCGAGTTATTCGTCTGCGTCTTACCAGGCACAGCACCCACAAGGTTAGGATGCACATTGTCAGCATAGCAAATCGTGTTCGCAGCAGCCTGCACGTCCTCGTTCCAGTCGCCACCTTCCTTCTGTCCCTCAATGTTCGTCACGCGAATATCGCGCACTTCGTGCCCATCAGGGTTCACATAGTAGCCACTAATCCAAGCCTTGCCCGAGTTTTCCACACCACACACAAAGTTCTTAATGTTCTCCTTCTCGCGCTTCACACGTTCCTGCATCTCCACAGGGTCCGTAATGTTCTCCTCAGTGCAAATGCGTTGCCAATACGAACGCTCAATCTCCACCTGATACTTCACACTCGTCGTGTTTCTAAGCTTCGCACGCTTACCAGTCGAAATCAAACGCTTCTCGTCATACGATCCACCCCTTAACACCGCACTCCAGTAAGGAACGGGGTAATATTGGCACCCAGCCGTCGGGAAACGCATCAGCATCGCAAACTTTCTGCACCGCTGTTTAGGTCGCCCATTCGGCTCGTGCGTGTCAGGGTCAATCCCCATACGTTGGCACAAATCCCCATAAGGGTCGTCAGGATCCAACAACTCAATCCTTTCCACACCCGACAGCGTCTCCTGGTAGTCCTGCCAATTTGCATAATACACATGCCCAATGCGTCCACGCTTATCAGCTTGCTCCAGTCGGCAGTAGCAAGCCTCCTTATGCACCAAACGGTTAATGCGCGTGCCCTCGCGGTTCAAAATGATCACGCACACCGAGTAGTAAAAATATTTCATGTCCGTCATTTGGTCAAGCATATATCTGGGCATAAACTGCCTACGCATCCACCGCTTCACGTCCGCGTTTTGCGTCACCTCGCCCGATGCAGCATCCACCATGTGCAGTCCTGCCCCATAGCAAGTCAGCACATTAAACAGTTTATTCTGTGCAGTCACCTCGTCTCCCCCCACCAACGCAATCAGTTCATAGGGCAATTGGTTGTCATCACCAAAAGGCACATACAGCTCATTCTCAAACCCAGGCACAGGTCTCACAAGCAACCGCCCACTAGGCGAGTCAAAAACCGAGGTTGTGTCCGCCACCTCCTGCATCACCGCCTGAAATGGCGTCTGCGGAATGTCAAATATCTCCGAAATCATCATTTTTTCTTTATACTTTTTTATTTCCCATCATCGCGCCAGCCCCATCTAGCCCCTCTAGTCCATCTAGCCCATCTAGTCCGTCTAGCCAGTCTAGCCCATCTAGCCAGTCTACCCCTCTTACAAGAACGCCTCGTCAAAGCTCCCATCAAAAATCCGCACACCCGTCGGAGCCATCAAGCGTTGTCCCTCGCCTGCTTCGCGCCAACTCACAGCAGCTGTAGGAGCTATGCCCCATTCATTACTCTGCTTAATGTCACACCCCGTCAGCGTAATTTCCTCGCCATCAGCCAACAGCCAAGCCCTACGTGCCACCGCCACATCGTGCAACAAGCGCTCCATGCCACGCGTCATAGGTCCTGTTTGTGCTTCCCACTCCGTTTGAGCCTCTATGCGATAGTTACGAGTAACGCCTCCTATTTGTGCAGCGCTATACGTAGGTTTAAGTTTCTCCGTCACCGCACCAAAGAAGTAGAACGTATCATCTACCCCGAGTGCATTACGATAGCGAATACCCGTCACAGGTGCCAAGTTCATACCTTGTGGCATCAGCCTGTAGCGCATGGTGCGAGCACCCACCTTCACCTCATAGCTCACCAAGGCCCACGCAGCGTGATTGCCACGGGGCGCAGTGAGCATTTTGGGCGAAGCGTCTAAATAGAACAAACATCCTTCAGTATTCTCGCCTACCTCAAGTCTTTGTTCGGTGTTCTCTACTTGCTGTGTCTCAGCGTTCCACCAACAGGCATTGGCAGTAGCCTTCACTTGGCTCAAATCCTTATCGAAGTCATACCAATAAAGCATTTCTTTCGCTTGTTGTGGTATAAGTTTGGGTTCGCGCCCTGCAAACGTCAAAAAGGAATTATTCACCACCTGCATAGCTGTAACATCTGCCACACGCACACGACACGGAATAAGCAAGCATCTTGCCAAATCTGTTGTGCTGTCTACATTCAAGCTGAGATATCGTGGTTGCACGTCGTCTATTGGGTCGGTTGTTTGGTCGCGAAGCAAAGGCATAAGGTTTTCCATTCTCACCTTGCCATCAGACGTCGCAGTGAGTGTAGCTTCAAACACTTTTTTTTCTTTGATGTTTTGCTCATCATTGCCTTCGAGTTTTAGCAACACCTTTACTTTTTTACCGCATCCCTCCAACTCTATCACGTTGAGTTCACTCGGAAACATCCCATCGCGCCATTCTTGTTTTACCGTCACAGCCATAGTTCTTTTTATTTTTTAAGCCTACCAAATCTACAAACAAACCACACCACCATTAACCAAGCACCTACCCACAAGCAGCATTTACGCACCGTGCCCCAATAATCCTTTCGTGTGGTGGTAGGATGTCTGCATCGTGTGTTAACAGTTTCGGGCAAGCGCAGCGTGTCTACTTTCACCTTATACACCGTGTCATGGCGCACACGCAAGCGGTCGTTTGTCACCACCTTTGTTTGTGTCACAAATACCGAGTCGCCCCGTTTCTCATGCACCACAAACACACTATCGTGCTTCACCACACTGTCTATACGAGCCACCGCCACTTTCAGCGTATCTGTCTGCACCCGAACCACAGGCACATACTCCACACGAGTAGCACAAGAGCACACCAACACCAAAGCCCACAAAAAAATCAAATTACGCATACCATCAATCTTCTATCTAGTCATCTAGTCCATCTAGCCCATCTAGTCCCTCTAGCCCATCTAGCCTATCTAGCCCATCTAGCCATCTATTAAAACTCCTTCTCCGCCTCAAAGCAAGGGCAAGCCTTCCCTTTATTAAAGTAATGGTGCCCCACCACACGCGCGTGCGGATACTTCTTCTTCAACCGTTTCACAAGTGCCACCAGCGCAGCCTTCTGTGCCACGGTTCGTGTGTCCTTAGGCGTGCGTCCATCCGCAGCAAGTCCACCAATATAGCACACACCAAGGCTAATGCCATTCACGCCAGCGCAGTGTGCGCCCACCTTAGTTTCATCGCGTCCTTTCTCCACGGTGCCATCAAGTTTCACCACATAGTGATACCCTATACCGTCCCAACCCTTAGCACGATGCCAACGGTCTATGTCCTTTGCGCAAAAATCCTTACCCTCAGCCGTAGCCGAGCAATGCACAATAATATACTTCACTTTCTCAGGATATAAAGTTGCCATAATCTTTTAAATTTTTCTTGTTAAACTCTTTCCTTTTTTGAAATTTTTTTTGTTACCTTTGTGCTCAACTCTGAAAGGGCTGCAAACTTTTAGCCATTTCCGAACCAGATTTATTAGAACACCTAACAGCTACACGAGTTTGCCGTGTGGCTGTTTTTTTCGTTTACCCCTTTCTCTCATCGTCATCCTTCTCCTTCATCACTTCTTCCACAGCCTCCCCAACATCCGCGTTCTTTCGTTTCAAGTAAGCCACAAAAAGCCGTTTCAACGAAAAACGCTTCTTTATGCCATGAATGTCGCACACATGTCCATAGATGCTGTCAAACTCTATCAGTAATGCAGCAGCTGCACCGATTGCTCCTCCTGTTGTGTCAGAACCTATTCCGAATGGCTCTAACGTAGCCTTGGCAAGTAGCAAACCAAATATGATAAAGTTTACGTATTCAAGGAACTTGCAAATCGTTCTCCGCAAAGCTCGCGACAAACGAAAATCTTCCTTGCGTACCTTAACGCTTGCCGTAAGACCGCTCCAAAAGTCAGTAAAGACCATCACGATAATAAACAACACCGCCCATCTTAAATCAAATAAGACTTGCAGTAACTCGGTGTAGAATGTTCCGCCTATTACCGCTCCACTCGCAGTCAGCACAGGGTTCGCCTCACTCGTCGATACCGTCTTAATCATACCTTCCCTCTCTCTTTCTCATTATTTTGCTTCTAAAGCTGCCACCTTTTTCTCAAGTGCTACTATACGCTCTTTAAGCGCTTTGATGTCTTCACTCGCCTTATTCAGCGCAGTCACCTGAGCCACACTCATCACTCCTGCCTTTGCAGTGGTTGCCTTAGTGATTTCAAGTTGTTTGTTGCCACTTTCAGCAAAGTTTGTGTAGTTCACAATCACCTTGTCAGTGGTACTCTGCCCTTCTGTAAGATTGTGATTTAGAATGCGAGCATACACAAATTTGTCCATCAAGCCGTCTTGGTTATTGCTCACCTTATGACAAATCATCACCTGACTATAATTGCTTTCATTGGTGTCATTGTTAGCACCCCAATGCTTAAAGCGCAAAAACAAATTACCATCAGTGTGCGTATGCATCCATATCTTGCTACTCAATGCCGTGTGCATCTCGTCACCACTTGCCGAATAAATGTAGTTCTTAGTTGTGCCATTCGCAGAAGTCTGCGCAGTAGGTATATCTGCCCTTACATCGTCGTATAGGCTTTTCCAAGATCCCCATGCTCCTTTCTTGTAATAGCGATAAGCTATAGTTACGCCTTCGCCCGTGTTAGAACCTATCGCGTTTTTACGAACCATCAAGCTCCCCTCAATCCATACAGCCGAGATTTGCTCTTTGGAACTCAATAAGGAGAATGTCACAAACAATGGCACACCACCTAAATACGCCACATAACGCCCACTCTTCAAGGTGTCATAACTCAATCCATTCAAGTAGTTGTTGAATGCTTCGCTTGAATCAAAGCTGCCTAACGAATCCCTTAACCAAGGTTTAAGCTTTTCTATATAGGTCTTATCTGCCACACTCATCACACCTGCCTTAGCAGTAGTGGCCTTAGAAATGGGAAAACTACGTGTACCACCCGTAGTGAATATAGGAGTTACAATGTTCACCGCATCGGCTGTAGAGTTTTCTTCACGGAGCGAAAAATCATCAAGCCTTCTGTACACATCCCTTCGCAAGACACCATTTCCACCTATCCAAGCATTAGCTACCATTACTTGGCTATAATTGCTCTCACTGGTGTCGTTGCTTGCCCCCCAATGCTTAAAGCGCAAAAACAAATTACCATCAGTGTGCGTATACATCCATATCTTGCTACTCAATGCCGTGTGCATATCGTCACCACTTGCCGAATAGATGTAGTTCTTAGTTGTGGCATTAGCCGAACTCTGCACCGAGGGCATCTTACCCTCTAAAGTGCTAATACGCGAACCTTGCGAAGCTACCGCACCATTCAAATCATCATAAATGGTTTTCCACGCTTCCCATGCTCCATTCTTGTAATAGCGATAAGCAATGGTTATGCCTTTACCCGTGTTCGAATTTATAGCGTTAGGACTCACCATCAAGCTACCCTCAACCCACACAACCGAAATCTGCTCTTTGGCATAGAGCACAGAGAAGGTCACAAAGAAGGGCACACCCCCCAAATAAGCTACATACCGCCCACTCTTCAAAGTGTCATAACTCAATCCGTCCAAGTAATTATTAAAAGCCTCGCTCGAGGCAAAGTTACCCAACGAACCCCTTAACCAAGGTCTTAGAGTTTCAATGTAGATTTTATCCTCCACATTCATCACACCTGCCTTAGCGGTGGTTGCCTTAGAAATGGAAAAACTACGTGTTCCACCCGTAGTGAATATAGGAGTTACAATGTTCACCGCATCAGCTGTAGAATTTTCTTCGCGAAGTGAAAAACTATCCAAACGCGAATACACATCCTTTCGCAAAATGCCATTTCCACCTACCCAAGCATTGCTTAGCATCACCTGGCTATAGTTGCTCTGATTGGTGTCGTTGCTTGCCCCCCAATGCTTAAAGCGCAAAAACAAATTACCATCGCGGTGCGTATACATCCATATCTTGCTACTCAATGCCGTGTGCATATCGTCACCACTTGCCGAATAGATGTAGTTCTTAGTTGTGGCATTAGCCGAACTCTGCACCGAGGGCATCTTACCCTCCAAAGTGCTAATACGCGAACCTTGCGAAGCTACCGCACCATTCAACTCGTCATAAATAGTCTTCCAAGTGCCCCAAGCCCCATTCTTGTAATAGCGATAGCAAATGGTCACGCCCTTACTTGTGTTCGATGAAATTACGTTTCCACTCACCATCAAGCTACCCTCAACCCACACAACCGAAATCTGCTCTTTGGCATAGAGCACAGAGAAGGTCACAAAGAAGGGCACACCCCCCAAATAAGCTACATACCGCCCACTCTTCAAAGTGTCATAACTCAATCCGTCCAAGTAATTATTAAAAGCCTCGCTCGAGGCAAAGTTACCCAACGAACCCCTTAACCAAGGTTTTAGCACATCAATATATTGGGTGTGTGCAGCCACTACCTGGTTCGTTGCACCATTTGCAGCAGCTGCTTCACCACTCGCAGCATCTATCGCATCACAAAGATCCACCAACACACCGCCCACACGCGTTGCTGTATTCGCATTTGCCGTTTCCTCATCCCGAACCACAGCAGCTGCTTTTCTTATTTCTTCAGTAGTCATAAAGTAAATTCTAAGGTTTTAGCAAAAAAGGAGTGCGCCCCACATTCACCATCAGCGTACAAGCACATTTCTCGGCTGCACGGTCGGGATGTGTGTCGGTAATGGTTGTAAGGGGCAAAGGTCGCTCGGCACAACCAAGCAGCCACCGTCTTCCATCGGTCTGCGTCAGTCTGTAAGCCATAGGTTCTGCATCGGGCAAGGGGCGTTCTTTTAGCGTAGCAGTGAGTTTCGAGGCATACGTGCGCACACCATCTACATTCTCATCGCTCACCTCGAGCGAAGCTAAACCCACAATCGGAACCACCTGCCACGGCACATACGCTGTCATAAAAGCATGCAACCCATCGGGCATCACTTGCAACAAACGCAAGTGCTTTGCAGCCACCTTCTCTATTTTGTGTATATAGCGCATTATTTAGTTCTCGTGTTTTTGCGTTTTTGTCTCGCTGTCGTCAAACTCTTCTACCAGTTGTTCTTCTACCTCCTGCACATAGCGAGCCTCGAGTTTCTTTGCCTTCTCTAAAATTCCAGGCACCACCTTAAAGCCTGCCACGCTTGGGTCTGCACTTATGGTGAAGCGTTGTGGCACAATCACTGAATAGTCGGGGGCATTATGCTCTTCCTTGTCGAGTTGCGTGCCCTTTAGATAGGTGGCAGTAACCGCAGCAAAGGCTTTTGCATCTTCTTGCTCTCGTGCCATTTCCCACCCCTCCTCACATCTGCAGCGAAACAGGTAGCGGTCGTAATCGCGCGTCAAGCGTCCCAAGTTGCCCAAGCAAATCTTTATGATGCGCACATCCTCGTAGGCTTGCGACACGCCAATCCCATGACGTCGTTGTAGCTCACCCACAATATCCTTATCCACCAACCGAGGGTTCTGCAACCAATAGGCATACAACTCGCGCAGTCGCAACATCCGCTGTTGCACAGCAGGAGCCAACTTTGCCTCCCGCATCTCCTCAACCGAAGCAAGCAAATAGCGTTGCGCCCTCTCCACAAATTCAGCCTTCATTCTTATTTTTTTTTAAGTTCTAGCCCCTCTAGCCCCGTCTAGCCCCTCTAGCCTCTCTATCTTTTAAACTCATCATACTTCTTCCAGTTGCGCCTATACTGTTCGTCCAAGCTCTTGAGCACCTTTAAGTGTTCATAGCGGTCGCAAGGAGCAGCCTCTTCAAGAGTCTTCAGCGTTTCAAACGTCTGCTTCATCTTAAAGTAAATCTCCCCATTCTTCTCGTACAGCGCACGGATCTCTTCGGGCAGTTCGTTGTGATCAGCCCTACAACCTCGGTATGTGCCTTCAGGATGGTCAACATCGGTGCTCACCACGGGAGCACCCTCGTCTAAACTCTCTTTTGCCACAGGCACCACCTCGTGCTCCATCTCCACAATGCCTTGCGCTGTCTGCCCATCGAGCAATATGCGCAAGTGCTTTTTCAACTCATGTTCAATCACAGGCGCATAGCGCTTGGGCGCAATGCAAGCACCGTTATAAAGCACACGGTTGCGGTTTAGCTTGAGCAAAAGCAATGCGCCCGCAGCCACATCGCGTTCGGCAGCGGGCGCATTTAAGTAGGTTTTAATCTGATCGATCATTCTTTGGTCTCGTTAATTACACCTTCGTCTGTATCAATCTTGCCCGCATAGAAGGGGGCAGGATAGATATCGGTCGACTCAATCTCTAAGTCGGTGCCACCATTGGTGCTCGAGCCTTCGCCTGTGCTACCCTTGGGTTTGGTCACGGTGTTAAACATTTCGTTGCCCAACACGCGATACTGACCATCGCGCTGTTGCACCAAGTATACCAAATCGTCGTTCATAGCCATGCCACAGAAGGCTGCAGCTTCGGCACTGGTACCAGGATATGAAAGTGTGATTTTGTTAAGCACCGTGCACGAGGGTTGCTCACCCTGTGTTTCCCACTCCAAGTTGCCCTTGTTCAAGGCAAGGTCTATGCTCTTCCACTTTTTGCTTGCAGCAAGCGTAAAGTCGCCCACATACACCGCAGCTGTTTTCAGCGTAGTGCCTGTAGCCGACACATCGGGCAAAGTGGGCCACTTCACAATGTCGCGCTTAGCAATGTAATATACCTTATTGCGAATGCCAGGAATCACACGCTGACCTTGGCAAAAGCGCAAACTATCATAAGGAGCCCCTGCAGGGCATGGATTCAAATTTTCTGCCATATCTGTTTTTTATTTTTTGGTTTATACTTCGCCTACCTTCAACTTTGCCACCAGCAACATTTCGGGGCTAAGGGTCTTAAACTGCACACCAAATGCCATAGCTGCTTCAAGGGTCAACTTCCATGAGTCGTACTTCTCGATAGCCAATTTCTCGGCTGGGTTCTCGCCCGCGCCATAGCCGTATGCCATGTTGCTCTGCGGAGCAATGTGAATGTAGGATGAGCCTTTCTTCGATGCCAAGGGGCAGAATTCCCAAAGGTTGTCGGTACCTTCAAGGAAGGTCTTCTTAAACTCTTGGTTATAGGGCAAAGCACCATGCAACATTTGGTAGTTGCGGTTATAAGCCATGTATTGTTCTTTCGAGCAATAAATCTTTACTTGCTGACCCTTCAACTCGTCGTTAGCAGCATCGAAGATGGAGTTAAACGTGTCTACTGCATTGGCGCTTGTAATGGCTTCGGTAAGTTCCATGTAGTTGCCCTTCTCAACCGAGAGGTTACCTTCTGTCTTCTCACTGTCGGTAATGGTGTCGAAACCATTAAAGAGGTCCTTGGTAGAGTCGCCATTGGCATTGCGCTTAGCGTTCCAAATGGCCATATTGAGTTTTCGTCCCAATTTGCCAGCCACAAGCATCAAGATGCTCTTGTTTATATCAACTCCCTTCAAGCCCTCGCCCTGAGTCACGAGCGAACCATAAATGGTGCCCCACACTTCGTTAGGGTCGAAGCCATAGGCACAGTTGCCCAAGAACAACTCAAGCTCGCGCGGAGCAATGGTAAAGTTGCCGTCGGCCTTACGTGTGTTTTTGTAAGGACCAAGTTCTGCCTCACCATCGAGTTGACCAAGCACAATGTTGCCTGTCAAACCTGGAATGCCCTGCATGTGCTGCAAAGTGGCTTGAGCAGCAGTGACAGGCATAATCAAAAGGTCTTTTTCATACTTTGTGGCGCTCTTCTGCAATGCGTCCACTGTAGTGATTGTATTTGCCATGTTATGAATAGTTTTCGTTTTTGGTCGTTAAATAATCGACTTGAATTGGTTGTAAAAGTTCATAGCCTCGGCACCTGCGAGGGTGTTGTCGTCGGCTTCGGCTGTAGGACCTGCCTTGCCTGTGGTGTCGCCATCGAGCGCACCAAGTTCTTTCACCTTGGCTTCGGCTGCTTCCTTCTCACTCTTAAATGCAGCAAGAGCACCCTCCACAGCATTAAGTTGTTCCTTACTAAGGGTAACACTGCCATCTTCAGCAGCTGTTAAGTTTTCCAAACCAAGAGTAGCGCAAAGCAAAGTTAGCGCAACCGTCGTTGTCTTCTTGTTCATTTCGTTTTTATTGTTTGTTGTGTTTTCGGTGTCTATAGGCGCAGCAGTGGCGGTGCTTTCAGTGTGCATGGCGCCAAACAGCGAGCGCAAAAAGCCTACCACCTTGTTGAGTGCCGAGTCGGTGTCTACCCCATTGGCAGGAGCATCGGGAGTGAGTGTGGGTACAACGCCCTCGTGTCGAACGCGAACGGGCAAGGGAAAACCACAAGCCACCAAATGTTCGCGAGCCGAAGCACTCAAACCCTCGGGTTGCTGTTCCCCTTCATCAGGGTCAATCTCATCAATCAACCCATACTCCAAAGCCTCTTCTGCAGTAATCCATCGTTCTTCGCTCATCAGCGCAGCCATTTCCTTAGCTTCGCGTTTACTGCGCACCGCATAAATCGAGGCAATCACGCGGTCAATCGTGTCAAGCTTCGCCTGGTTCTTTCTAAGTTCTGCAATCTTGCTTTCAAGTTGCTCCTTGTTATAATACCCCCAAGTCTCACTAAAGCCCGAAGCCTGGTGTACAAGCATCAGTGCATAACGGCTCATCACCACCTTCTTAGCGCCCATGGCGAGAATCGTGGCTGCACTCGCAGTCATGCCCACAATGTAAACCGTTACATCCCCATGGTCCAAAAACTGTTGGCGAATATCAAGTGCCGTCATCACATCGCCCCCATACGAGTTAATGCGAACCGTGCAAGGCTTCCCCTTCAACGGCTCAAGCTTGCTCTTCACATACCCCTTCGATATAGGATACCCAATGTAAGAGTCAATGTCTATGTTATAATTTCGTGCCATATCCTTTTTTTCGTAACAACACCCTACGTGGCATGTTGCAAGGGCGAAGATACACCTTTAACTAAAAAAATAAAAAGACACCCAAACACACCCACCCCC
>ERZ1026862.1438-NODE-1438-length-14004-cov-4.000717_pt1 | contig 14004 bp, 13 predicted proteins | sample MGYA00380161_ERZ1026862 | MGnify/ENA primary metagenome ERZ1026862 (study PRJEB33269, sample SAMEA4719797) | human gut metagenome | biome: human-associated habitat; feature: organic feature; material: feces | place: Cameroon | collected 2013-10 ... | reverse complement strand
GGTTTACAAGCTCCACCTGCTCCCCTCCGGAATCCTGTACCCCGAAACTCTCTGCCTTATCGGCAGCGGCGTTGTGGTTGACCCGTCCGTACTTCTTGAAGAAATAAAGAACATGAACGAGCGCGGCGTTACCTGCGATAATCTGCGTATTGACGCGCGTGCAGACATCATCATGCCGTGGCACAGACTTCTCGACAAGCTTTCCGAGGAGTTCAAGGCTAAGCAGACCGGCGTGAACATCGGCACCACCGGCAGAGGAATCGGCCCCTGCTACACCGATAAGGACGAGCGTATCGGTATCCGCATGTACGATCTGGTACACCCCGAGGTGCTGAAGAAGAAGATCCAGGAAACCGGCGAACTCAAGAACCTTATCATCACAAAGGTTTACGGCGGCGAAGCATGCGACCTGGACGCTATCTATGAGGAATACAAGGGCTATGGCGAGAAGCTCGCGAAGTACATGGCGGACGCTTCCGTTATCGCTTTCGAGGCTTACGAGGCTGGCAAGAAGGTGCTGTTTGAGGGCGCGCAGGCTACCCTGCTCGACATCGACTTTGGTACTTATCCTTTCGTAACCTCCTCTCACCCGATCGCAGGCGGCGCCTGCGTAGGCACCGGCGTTGGCCCGAAGATGATCGACGAAGTTATCGGCGTCGGCAAGAGCTACACCACCCGCGTCGGCAACGGTCCGTTCCCGACTGAGCTGTTCGACGAAACCGGCAACTATATCCGCGAGAAGGGCGGAGAATACGGCACTACCACCGGACGTCCCAGAAGAACCGGCTGGTTCGACGCTGTTATCATGCGCCACGCAGTCCGCGTCAACGGACTCACCTCCCTGGCTATCAACAAGTTCGACACCCTGGCAGGACTCCCTGTGCTCAAGGTGTGCGTAGCATACAAGACCACCGACGGTCAGACCCTGAAGGATTTCCCTGTAACTCTCGAGGAGCTCGCAAAGTGCAGCCCGGTTTACGAGGAGATCGAGGGATATGAGGGCGACCTTTCCAACTGCAAGAAGTTCGAGGATATGCCCGAAAAGGCGCAGGCTTACGTTAAGCGCCTTGAGGAGCTCTGCGGCTGCCCGATCAAGTTCCTGGGAATCGGTCCTGGCAGAGATCAGATCATCTACAGATAATAGATGAAGATACTTTTTATCGGCGACGTGGTGGGAATGCGCAGTTGTGAAGCCCTCCAGAGGGAGCTTCACAACGTCAAGCAGAAGCTCGGCGCGGAGGTCATAATCGTCAACGGCGAGAACTCCGCGGAGGGCAACGGCATAAATCCCGCCTCCGCCGGGGCTATATTCGACGCCGGAGCCGACGTCATAACCACCGGCAACCACTGCTTCCGTCAGAAGACGATGGAGGCAGAGTGGGAGCACAACGAGCGCATAATCCGTCCGGCGAACTTCGACGACGAGGTCATCGGCAGGGGAATGTGCGTGCTCGACCGGGGCGCGTATTCCATCGCGGTGATCAACCTGATGGGGACCACCTACATGCAGCCGCTGGAGAATCCGTTCCGGTGCGCTGACAGGCTCCTTGAAAGCTGCGACGCGCGTATCAAGATCGTGGATTTCCACGCGGAGGCCACCTCCGAGAAGCGCGCCATGGGATACTACCTCGCAGGCAGAGTGTCCGCAGTCCTGGGCACGCATACCCATGTGACCACGGCTGACGAGCAGGTCATCGACGGCACCGGGTACATTACCGACGTGGGAATGACCGGCCCGAAGAATTCCATTCTCGGGGTCGAAAAGGACATAATCATTGAGCGATTCCTGACCTATTACCCCAAGCGGCACAGGTTCGCCGAGGGCGATATAGAGCTGAACGGCGTGCTGATGGATATTGACACGAAAACCGGTGTGTGCAGTTCCATCGAGAGATACAGGCAGATCATCAGATCCGCCTGATCATACCGAAAGGCATTCCAAGCGAATGAATGGTGATTTTATGGAAATAGTAAAAGTATCGGCGCATTCCGTACCGAAATCCGTTGCAGGTGCTATTGCCGCGGTTATCCGCGAGTACGGCGAGGTCGAGGTGCAGGCTGTTGGAGCCGGCGCAGCGAACCAGGCGGTGAAATCCATCGCCATCGCGCGCAGCTACATGGCGCTTGTGGGGGTTGATCTCATCTGCATTCCGGCGTTCACGACCGTGGACATCGACGGCGATGAGCGGACCGCAATGAAATTCATAGTTGAGCCGAGGTAATTAATTCGGTTCAGCTTTTATATGGTTGGCACTGAATTACACGCATTGATCGGTTGCAATGGCGCACCTCCGGGGGCGCTGTTGGTGCGTGCGGTTCAGTGCTTTTTAATAAGTCGTACAGGAAATTAATTTCAGAAATGGTTGTTGGATAACCGGGAGATCAGGATATGAATATACTGTTGATAGCCACCGGCGGCACGATAGCAAGCGGCGACAGTGGCAGCGGACTTTCCCCGGAGATGTCGGCGGAGCAGCTGCTCTCCGGGATTCCGGTGGATTGCGGCATAGATACGGTGCAGCCCTTTTCCCTGGACAGCACGAATCTCACGCCGGAGCACTGGACGCAGGTCGCGACAATTATCCGCGACAGCTGGGCGGACTACGACGGATTCGTGATCACCCACGGGACTGACACGATGGCGTACGGAGCGGCGGCTCTGAGCTGCCTGATTCACGCTCCGGATAAGCCGGTGGTGTTCACCGGATCCCAGCTGCCGATGGATTCCCCGGACAGCGACGCTCCGCGGAATCTCACGGACGCGATACGCTGCGCGGAGCAGGGCGCCGGAGGAGTCTGGGTGTGCTTCAACGGCAGGGTGATCTCCGGAAGGGCGGCGCGGAAAGTCCACACGACGGATTTCGACGCCTTCCGCGGATTCCAGCCGGAGGACGAGCGGACGGTGGACGGATTCTGCGCCGGAAGCCGGGAATCCGAGGGCGGAACCGTATTTTACAACCGCCTGGACAGCAAGGCGGCGGTGCTGAAGCTGACTCCCGGGATATCCGCGGAGATGGTGCACGACATGGGAACGCATGTGAATGCGCTGATAATCGAGGGCTTCGGCATGGGAGGGATCCCGGAGAACAGCGGACTTCCGCAGGCCCTGGAAACGCTCATCGCCTGCGGAGTCCGGGTGATAATGACCACGCAGGTGTTCCGTGGGGGCTGCGACCTCGGCGTGTATGAGGTTGGGCAAGCGGCACGGAATCTGGGAGCGATACCGGCGGAGGGAATGACGACGGAGTATGCAGTCATGCGCGCAATGTGGGCGCTGGCTTATTCATACACAGCAGAAGACTTCAGGAACCTGTTCCTTGACGAAAGGGACTGAACCACGACCACAAGGAGGACAATATTGAAGAACGAACTGAAAAAGCTCAATTACAAGAACTTTATCATGCTCACGATCGCAGGATTCATCAACGCATTCGGGATCACCGTGTTCCTTATGCCCGTGAATCTGTATGACAGCGGCATTTCGGGTACTTCCATGCTTCTGGGATATCTCACGCCGGATTACCTTTCCCTGTCGATATTCCTGCTGGTGCTCAACCTGCCGCTGTTCCTGTACGGATTGAAGCGCCAGGGGCTTGCGTTCACGATCTACGCCTGTTACGCGGTGGCGTGCTATTCGCTCTTCTCGTGGCTGATAACCGATGTGCTCCCCATCGACGTATCCCTGGCTTCCCCCCTGGCGGAGAACGACCTGGTGCTCTGCTCCCTGTTCGGAGGAGTGATCTCCGGCGTCGGCAGCGGACTTGCGGTACGTTTCGGCGGCGCGATGGACGGAATTGAGGTGCTGGCGGTAATATTCTCGAAGAAGCTCGGAATGACCGTCGGAACCTTCGTGATGATCTACAACGTGATACTCTACATAGCCTGCGGATTCATCTTCGAAAGCTGGGTGCTTCCGCTGTATTCCATCATCGCGTACTATGCGGCGCTGAAAACGCTTGACTTCATCGTCGAGGGTATCAGCCGAAGCAAGGCGGCGCTGATAGTCACCCAGAAAGCCGCGGACGTCAGCCGCGCGCTCAGCGACGGCTTCGGCTGTGGAGTTACGGAGATCCCTGCAAAGGGCGGATACTCCGGCACGGACAGAACTGTGCTGTATTTCGTGGTGAACCGCTTCCAGATCGGAAAAATGCGTACAATAGTGCATGACGTGGATCCGTCGGCGTACATAACGATCAACGACGTTGCCGACATATTCAGCGCAAATCACGACGCGAAGGAAACCGCGACTGCGGATAACTGACCGGGAACGGGTGGGGAACGGCTCTCCACCCGTTTCTGTTGTAGGAACTCACAAAAATTCCCGTGGAATATCCCACAGATTTTTTGCGCTGAAAGGTTGACAAAACCGCTTGAATGTGCTATCATAATAAAGTGATTGCACGCTGATGTGCAGAGAATACAGACAATCAAAGGAAGGAAACTTACTATGAAAATCAGAAAGATCGCTGCGCTGCTTCTGGCAGGCGTTATGACACTGGGGATCTGCTCCTGCAGCAAGTCCGAAAAGACCGACTGGGACTACATAGCTGACAAGGGCACATTCGTTGCCGGAATCACCCTTTTCGAGCCGATGAACTACTACGATGAGAACGGCGAGCTGACCGGATTCGAAACCGAGTTCACCAAGGCTGTATGCGAGAAGCTGGGCGTTGAGGCCAAGTTCCAGGAGATCGAGTGGGACAAGAAGGAGATCGAGCTGAACGCAAAGACCATCGACGCTATCTGGAACGGTCTGACCGTTACCGAGGAGCGCAAGGAGAACATGTCCTTCTCCAAGTCCTATGTAAGAAACAAGCAGGTCGTTATCATCAACACCAAGAACGCTGACAAGTACACCGACATCGCTTCCATGGCTGGCGCAAAGTGCGCTGCTGAGAGCGGCTCCGCTGGTCAGACCGCAATCGAAACCAACGACGTTCTCTCTCAGAACGAGTTCATCGGCGCTTCCGCTCAGAAGGACGTTCTTCTGGAGCTCAAGGCTGGCACTGTTGAGATCGGCGTTCTGGACTATGTAATGGCAAAGGCTTCCATCGGCGAGGGCACTGACTACTCTGATCTGATGATCGTTGACGGTATCGAGCTGACTCCCGAGGAGTACGCTATCGGCATGAGAAAGGACGACACCCAGACCGTTGAGAAGATCAACTCCGCAATCGACGAGCTGGTTGCTGACGGCACACTGAAGGCTCTTGCAGAGAAGTACGGCATGGCTGACGTTTACGCATTCGATAACTGATCTGAAACGCAATAAACAAGCGGGTGGGACGGATTCGCCCCACCTTGCTGTTATTTTTACTCCATCGTTAAATTAGATTTGAGGTCTGAAAATGTCTTTTCTTGAAGTAACCGCACAGCTTGCGGACGGATTCCTGATGACGCTGCTTATTTTCGGCGTGACGCTTGTGGGAGCTATTCCCCTGGGACTGCTCATCATGTTTGGCTCCACGTCGAAATTCCAGCCGGTGAAATGGCTGTTCAAGATTTTCGTGTGGATAATCCGCGGAACTCCGCTCATGCTACAGATAATCCTGGTATTCTACGGCCCGGGACTTCTCGGCAAGCCCGAATGGACTATGGACAGACCGGTGGCGGTAATCGTCGCGTTCATCATCAACTACGCCTGCTACTTCTCCGAGATATACCGCGGCGGAATCGAGAGCATTCCGAAGGGGCAGTACGAAGCCGGGCAGGTTCTCGGAATGTCCAAGACGCAGATCTTTTTCAAGGTCGTGCTGTTCCAGGTAGTCAAGCGTATCGTACCTCCCATGGGCAACGAGATAATCACCCTGGTAAAGGATACCTCCCTCGCGCGTGTTATCACGGTCGTTGAGCTGGTAAAGGCGGCGGAGAACATCGTATCTCTGAAGTCCCTTATCTGGCCGCTGTTCTATGTCGGCGCATTCTATCTGCTGTTTACGGGAATAGTAACTATACTGCTGAACTTCATCGAGAAAAAGATGAACTACTACCAGGGCTGATGGAGGTGCGATCATGGCTTTATTAGAAGTAAACGGAATATTCAAGCGCTTCGGCAAGACCGAGGTGCTCAAGGGTATCGACTTCTCGATGGAGAAGGGCGAGGTGCTGGCGATAATCGGCTCCTCCGGCAGCGGAAAGACCACGCTGCTGCGCTGCCTGAACTTCCTTGAAACCCCGGACGCCGGCAGCATGGTGCTTGACGGCGAGGAGCTGTACAATGCCAACTGCAAGTACTCCGACCGGGATATCCGCGCAAAGCGGCTGCATTTCGGACTTGTGTTCCAGTCCTTCAACCTGTTTCCGCAGTACACCGTGCTGAAGAACGTGTGCCTTGCCCCGGAGCTCATGCAGATAGGGCAGAGCGACCGGAAGCTTTCCCGGCAGGAGAAATCCCAGATAAAGAAGCAGATCGACGAGAATGCGCGCTCGATACTGGCTTCCGTGGGACTTTCCGAGAAGCTGATGAACTACCCCTGCGAGCTTTCCGGCGGACAGCAGCAGCGAGTTGCGATCGCGAGGGCGCTGGCGATGAATCCGACGATACTGTGCTTTGACGAGCCGACCTCCGCGCTGGATCCGGAGCTTACCGGGGAAGTCCTCCGCGTAATAAAGGAACTCAAGGACGCCGGACGCACGATGATCCTCGTCACCCACGAAATGGGATTCGCGAGGAGCGCGGCGGACAAGGTGATCTTCATGGCGGACGGAGTTATCGAGGAGTACGGCACCCCCGAGCAGGTGTTCGGGAATCCTGTCAGCGACAAGACCAAGTCGTTCCTGGAAAAGTCCCTCGAAAACATAACATGATTTCTTGCAATATCCGATTCTGAATCTTGCAAAAATATCACGCTTATCAGCTGAAAATCAGCAGCCGGATTCGATTTTTGAAACTGAATCTGCTCGATAATTCAGCAAATCCTGCGCATTTTGTGCATTGTGCACTGAAATCCGCCGGATTTGTGTTGCGATTTGTTGAATAATATGATTGACAAAATCCGCGTTTTCGGCTAAAATATAAATGTAATCAAGAAACAAAGGCGTTTCAGAGTACGGGGTTATTGCCCCTGTCTGAAGCGCCATTTTTGTTTCGCAAAACCTAAACATAACTCTAAGGAGGAAAAGGGACATGGCAGAACATTTTAACGTAGTGGAGCAGTTCGGCATTGACGTTTTCAACGAGGAAACGATGAAGCAGCGCCTTCCGAAGAACGTATTCAAGGCTCTGAAGAAGACCATTGCCGAGGGCAAGGAGCTCGACAGCAGCATTGCAGACGTAGTCGCAAGCGCAATGAAGGACTGGGCGATCGAGAAGGGCGCAACACATTACACCCACTGGTTCCAGCCTATGACCGGTATCACCGCTGAGAAGCACGACAGCTTCATCTCCCCGATGGGCGACGGCACCGTTATCATGGAGTTCTCCGGCAAGGAGCTGATCAAGGGCGAGCCTGACGCTTCCAGCTTCCCGTCCGGCGGTATCCGCGCTACATTCGAGGCAAGAGGCTACACTGCATGGGATCCTACCTCCTACGCTTTCGTAAAGGGCGGCTCCCTCTATATTCCTACCGCATTCTATTCCTACTCCGGCGAGGCTCTGGACAAGAAGACTCCTCTGCTCCGCTCCATGGACGTGGTTTCTGACGCAGCGCTGAGGATCCTCAGACTGTTCGGCAACACCACCACAAAGAGAGTAGTTGCCACCGTAGGCGCCGAGCAGGAGTACTTCCTGGTAAACAAGGCAACCTACGATAAGAGAAAGGACCTGATCTTCACCGGCAGAACGCTGTTCGGCGCTCCGGCTCCCAAGGGTCAGGAACTTGACGACCACTACTTCGGCTCCATCAAGGACCGTGTAGCGAACTACATGAAGGACCTGGACGAGCACATGTGGAAGCTCGGTATCACCTCCAAGACCAAGCACAACGAGGTTGCACCGGCACAGCACGAGAACGCTCCCATCTTCGCTCCGGCAAACCTGGCTACCGACCAGAACCAGCTGACAATGGAGCTGATGAAGAAGATCGCCCTGGAGCACGGTCTGGTATGCCTGCTGCATGAGAAGCCCTTCGCAGGGATCAACGGCTCCGGTAAGCACGACAACTGGTCGCTGTCCACCGACGACGGTCAGAACCTGCTGGATCCCGGTAAGTCCCCGATGGAGAACGCACAGTTCCTGACATTCCTGGTTGCCATCATTAAGGCAGTTGACGAGTATTCCGATCTGCTCAGACTTTCCGTGGCTTCCGCTGGTAACGACCACAGACTGGGCGCTAACGAGGCACCTCCTGCAATCATCTCCATCTTCCTCGGCGAGGAGCTGGAGAACGTTATCGAGGCTCTCGAGGAGGGCAGGGAGTACACCTCCGGTCACTCCATGTTCAACGTCGGCGTATCCTCTCTCCCGAACTTCCCGAAGGATACCACTGATAGAAACAGAACATCTCCGTTCGCATTCACCGGCAACAAGTTCGAGTTCAGAAGCGCAGGTTCCAGCCTGAATATTGCAGGTCCGAACACCGTACTGAACACCATCGTTGCAAACTCCCTGACAGAATTCGCAGACGAGCTGGAGAAGGCTGACGACTTCAACTCCGCACTCCACGATCTGCTCGTTAAGAACATCAAGGCTCACAAGAGAATCATCTTCAACGGCAACGGTTACGGCGCTGAGTGGCTGGTAGAGGCTGAGAAGCGCGGTCTGCCGAACCTCAAGACAACTGTAGACGCTATCCCGGCACTGACCGCTGAGAAGAACGTGAAGGTATTTACCAAGTTCGGCGTATACAGCGAGGTCGAGCTGCACGCACGTCAGGAGATCAATTACGAGAACTACTCCAAGATCATCAACATCGAGGCGCTGACCACCAGCGATATGGCTAAGACAGAGATCCTGCCGGCAGTCATGAAGTTCGCGAAGGACGTATGCGACATCGCCGCAAGCAAGAAGGCAGTCGGCGTAGAGCCGACAGTCGAGGTAGCTATGGCGAACAAGGTCAACACCCTGACTGTATCCCTGAACGAGAAGATCGACGCGCTGAACGCCGCTATCGTAAAGGCACAGGGCGTATCCGACTACGCAGAGCAGGCTAAGGTATACTGCGACGAGGTATTCGTAGCAATGCAGAGCCTGAGAGCAGTTGCCGACGAGCTTGAAACCATCGTTGGTGAGGAGTACTGGCCGTTCCCGACATACGACGAGCTCCTGTTCAACGTATGATCCGCAGAAAACATAGAGTATGCGGCACTGAATTATGACTTAAAGCGTAAATTCTCGCTTTAAGATATCCCGCTCCCTTTCCCTTTTTTGGGGCTGTCCCGTGACAGCCCCCTTTTTCTTTGCCGGAGCGACACGCTTTTTTACAGCAGTAATCAAGCGCGGTGTATACTGAGTAAAAAAGGAGGTTGCCCATGAGATTCAGAAGAACATTATCGGGATTACTGGCGGCGGCAGTGCTGCTGAGTTCCGGCTGCATGCAGAAAAGGGAGATAAACCTGGAAGAGGACAGCACCGCGGAGAGCAGCGCGCCGTCCGTGAATCCCACCGTGGAGGAGAGCGCTGCGGCGGCTGATCCGGTGAGCAAGCTGCTGTCGGCATTGAATCGCGACACGGAGTTCAGCCAGTTCCCCGAAACTCCGGCGTCGGATCTCGAGTGGGAGGAGGATTATGTACAGGACGAGCTGGTCGGGATCAAGATAACCGGCTACACCGGCTCTGATCCCACCGTCAGAATCCCGGAGAAGATCAACGGAGTTACCGTGAACATCGTGAATATCCAGAACGGCGGCGCCATGGAAACGCTGGCGATCCCGGCATGCGTGCTGAATATATGGAACCGCTGCGATTCTGAGGACGCAGGCGGAAGTCCGCTGCTGAAAGAGGTGTATATCTCGTCGGACAACCAGAGCTTCTGTAGTATCGACGGCGTGGTTTACAAGCTCAACGAGGACGAGGTAGAGGACAACGGGTATATTGACTATGTTTACAACGGAACGCTGTCTGTGACCCTCGTCCCGGAGGCTAGGGAAAAGGAGATCCCGTTTCCGGACAACGTGACCTGTGTCGAGGACTACGCGTTCCGCAACAGCCATGTGGATTCCGTGGTGCTGCCGGATACGGTGACTGCAATAGAACGCCAGGCGTTCGAGGGCTCCCGGAACAGGAGCATTGAGTTCAGGGGAGATCTTGAGTCAGTACCGACAAACGCGTTCTATTCCTGCGCAGCCGAGCAGATAATCTTTGACGGCAGTATCGGAACCATCGAGGACGGCGCATTCAGCCAGGCTGCGAATCTGAAGTCCATGGTTATCCCGGAGGGCACCTCCGACATAGGCGCCCAGGCGTTCCTGGAGTGCACCTCCCTTGAGAGCGTGGTTATTCCCGGGTCGGTTTCCTCCATCGGGCAATACGCGTTTGAGCATTGTGCCGCCCTGACGGACATCACGTTCTCCGACGGGCTGAAGAGCATAGGCGACTACGCGTTCGACAGGTGTAATTCCATCGCGCATGTTGACCTCCCGTCCACGCTGGAATCCATCGGCGAATGGGCGTTTTCTGAAACCAGGATCACCGAGCTTACACTCCCGGACAGCCTGACATTCCTTAACGAACGCGCGATTTCATACGATGAGCCGATGACGGTGTATTACCGCGGCGTTGCGTTCAGTCTTATTCCGGGCAAGAGGATTCCCAGTGACCTGCTTGACCGTATAAACAGCCAGTCCACCACCAGCAATACGGACTGCCATATCCGCCGGGTGGGCGACGTGCTTGTGTGGGACGAATACCCCGGCGCCCAGGAGTATTACCTCCGCTGGGATAAGTTCGAGGAGGAGTGCTACTACAACAACTCCGTGAACATCATCTACCGTATACAGGATCACGGCAGGGTCGAGTGGGGCAGTGACGTGAATCTCACGCTGTATGCGGTGAGAGCGGACGGCACGGAGGATTACGCCGGCGCGTTCACCTACCGCTACCAAAACAACCCGTATTCCTGGCAGGACGCGCAGGCGGCAGGGCTGACCACCCAGGGAAGCTATCACATCAGCAGGGTGTACACTGAGCTCATGTGGGACGAGTACCCCGGGTCGGGATTCTATTCTATACAGGGAAACGGGCTTAAGGTTGGCGTCATGGGGAATTCCACCACTGACCTTATCGAGGAGATGAGCAACGACGGCGCGTTCCAGTACGGCAGTACTTACACCTTCGACCTGTACGCATACGACGAGAACTATGAGGAGGTGTACATGGACACCTTCAGTTTTGAGTACAGCTATTAAGACAAACAGGCAGGTTTGTACCTGCCTGTTTTTTTATTCCGCCGCGGAGCGAAGTATCCGCTTTCCGCAAAGTATCGACACTGCTCCGGAAATCGCCGCCAGCACCGGAGCGCCGGCGTAGAACACCAACCTGAGCACGTTTTCCGTGTCCCGGCAGTCCAGGGCCGTCGTCAGAACCACGACCACTGCTATTACCATGATAATCTCCGCCGCGATGTAAAGCGCGTTGGAAACTTTCGTGCCGAACTTCATTGCGAGCGGAAACACCGGGAACAGCAGACACGCCTGCAGTATTCCCATGCACAGGGGAATGGTGAGCATAGGCTCCACCGGGAGCGGCGTGAGGATCAGCCCGATAATGTTGAACGCCAGCGAGTACACCGTCAGTATCCCGATGATAATGCACGTTGCCGTGAATTTCGCCATGATTATCGCGCTCCGGGAAACCGGGAAAGTATGCACGATACGGCTCCAGCCGGATTTCAGATCGGCGTCCATCGTGTTGAGGACGAAGGACGAGAACAGGCTGATACAGAGGTAATTCGCGATACAGAACAGCCCCATTATCAGGAACTGCGGCTGGCTGCCCGTGAATTCAGAATCGTGCAGCATAAAGCAGGACAGCGTGTAGGGCACCAGCATTATCAGCATTGCCAGCGTGATCTGGAATTTCACGCAGTAGATATCCTTCAGAATAAGCCCCTTCAACAGATGTTCCCCCTTTCAAGCCTTCTGACTAGCAGCGCGTAGAACAGCGCGTATATCAGCACAACCCCCAGAAGGAATACCGACATCGGAATGGGAGTTATAAGCGAGTGGACGTCTATTCCGAAGCCGTCCGGACCTGCCTGGATAAAATTTATCGGCAGCACCAGACCGAACCCGATTATCAGCCCGACAACCAGACCAGCCTTTTCGGCGTTTCTGAACTTTATAACGAGCGGAAGCATGACCCACTGAACCAGTCCGACGAGTATCCCCACCATGGGATAGAGCCTGAATAATAACCCGGTGTCGGGGAGCACGTCCGCGTCTATTAATGCGTAAAACGCGAGCATGAGCATTCCCAGCCCGGTGCCGTAGGCGCTGAAGCAGAAGTTCTTCAGCAGCTCCGTCATGATGAACTGCCGGGGAGTTACCGCACTCAGGGCGTAGTTCGCAAATCGCGTTTTCAGCGAGTTTTCCAGCTCCCGGTCCACTCCCTCCAGCGCGAGAACTACGGAAATCAGCGGAAACACGGGCAGCAGGAACATCACCGCCGGCGCGATGTCGCTGTAGCTCCGGGACAGATATATCAGAACAACTCCCACGACAGCCGCGATCACGGAATACACCGCCGTCCCGATGATGAATCCGCGGTTGCGCAGCAGGGAGGAATACAGCAGACCCCTCATGACCTCGCCTCCTCGTCCCGGACGTAATACACCATCAGCTCGTCGATGGACGGGATATCCTGGGCGATGTCCGGGTATTTCCCGAAGGCGGTCGTAAGCACCTCATGGGAGAATCTGCCGCTGCGCTGCCCGATGATATCCGCCGGGTCGATACGGGAAAGCTGCTCGTCGGTGCATTTCAGTATCCGGTGCTTTTCCTTCAGCTCGTTGCGCTCCTCGCAGAATTTCAGCCTGCCCTGGTGGATAAAGCCTATGTAGTCCGCGATGTGCTCCAGGTCGCTGGTGATGTGGGTGGAGATCAGGATAGAGTGGGATTCGTCCTGCATGAATTCCAGCAGCATGTCGAGGATTTCGCTGCGTATCACGGGGTCAAGTCCTCCGGTGGGCTCGTCCAGGACCAGCAGCCGTGGGGAATGTGACATCGCCGCGGCAAGGCTGAGCCTCATCTGCATTCCCCGGGAGAAGCTGCTGAATTTCTTCCCGTCCGGGAGTCCGAACCGGTCGAGATATCCGCGGAACACCTTGCTGTCCCAGCTCGTGAATATTCCGCCGAGCACTCTGTCAAGCTGCTTCGCGGTCATTTCCCGGGGGAAAGGGAGCTCGTCGAATACCACGCCGATATCCTCCTTCACCGCTGGGGTCAGCTTCGTGGAATCCTCGCCGAGCACGGTGATATTGCCGCGTTCCGGGCGGAGAAGCCCGAGTATCGCCTTTATGAGGGTGGATTTACCGGCTCCGTTCTCGCCGATAAGTCCCAGTACCGTGCCGCAGGGGACTTCAAGGCTAATCCCCTCGAGCGCGAACGAAGGGTACCTGCATGTGAGATCGCGTATTTCAATGCTGTTTTCCATTCCAGAACCTCCATGTTATATAATAAAACTGCCAGCCGAAAGGCGCGGCAGCCTGCCGGGTCAGTGGGTCATTCCATAAACATTTTCAGTATTTCAGCAAGCTCCTCGTAGCTCACTCCGCAGCGCTTCGCGGTATCCGCCGCCTTTGACAGGTACTGCTCCGCCTCGCGCAGGGACTGCTCCCTCAGCAGCGCGGGGTCCTGCGCGGAAACAAAGCTGCCGCGCCCGGTGTAGCTTTCGATGAGCTTTTCCTGCTCGAGTATCTCGTAGGCGCGCTTGGTGGTGATAACGCTGACCCTGAGGTCCTGCGCCAGTGCGCGCATTGAGGGCAGCGGGTCGCCCTCCTTCAGTTCCCCGGAAAGTATCATCGCCTTTATCTGCGACGCTATCTGGTCGTAGATAGGCATTCCGGCGGAGTTGGTTATTATGATGTTCATTCTTGCTCCTTGTGAATATTGTGTATATCTGATATATAC
>ERZ1026862.1429-NODE-1429-length-14064-cov-52.640160_pt1 | contig 14064 bp, 14 predicted proteins | sample MGYA00380161_ERZ1026862 | MGnify/ENA primary metagenome ERZ1026862 (study PRJEB33269, sample SAMEA4719797) | human gut metagenome | biome: human-associated habitat; feature: organic feature; material: feces | place: Cameroon | collected 2013-10 ... | reverse complement strand
CCTTCTCCTGTAAGGTATTTAAAATTTTCTCTAATTCTTTCTGATAATTTACCTGGTTCATAGGGTTTGCATCTCTTTTATGATCTTATTTGGTTCCAGAATCATTTTACACGTTTCCGCATTCTGATGCAATCCTTACTCTTCTTAATACGCACTGGCTCCTAATGCGGTACTTTTTAAGCCGAAAGTGCCTCCACCGCAGCCTTTATGATGGCAGCTGCCTTATCACAATCCTCTTCTGTGATAATAAGAGGCGGTATCATACGAATAATGTGTGCTCCGATTGCGGTAATCAACAGATGACGATGGATGCACTCATGTTTTACCTCTACTCCGGAAATTGTGTCGTCAAATTCCACGCCTACCAGCAGTCCCTGTCCTCTTACTTCCTTCACATGTGGAACCTCTGCTGCCAGTTTTTCCATAAAATAAGCTCCCATCTTCCGGGCATTACCTGCCAGATCCTTTTCCAGCAGTTCTCCCACCTCTGCCAACGCTGCTGCACAGGAAACCGGGTTGCCTCCAAATGTGGAACCATGTGAGCCGGCGCTGAATGCCTTCGCCACTTCCTCAGTTGCACAGATTGCGCCGATCGGCATTCCGCCGCCCAGAGCTTTTGCCATGGATACAATATCCGGCTTGATACCATAGTTCATATAAGACATAACGGCTCCGGTTCTGCACCATCCGGTCTGCACTTCATCAATCAGCAACAGCATTCCTTTTTCATCGCAGAACTTTCGTAATCCCGTCATGAATTCCATGGTTGCCGGGTGGACACCACCTTCTCCCTGTACCGGTTCGATCATAATGGCAATGGTATTTTCTGTACATGCCGCTTTAAAAGCTTCCAGATCATTGTACGGAGCATAGGAAAAACCATAGGTCATAGGTCCAAAACCGATCTGACATCCGTTTCCGGGCTGTCCGGTCGCCGACATTGCTCCGAAGGTTCTTCCATGAAATCCCATTTTTGCCGTGACAATATGATACTTATTCGGGCCGTATTTTTCAATGCCGTATTTTCGTGCCATCTTGATCATGGCTTCATTGGCTTCTGTTCCGGAATTTTGAAAAAATATCTTATCCATTCCGATCGTGGTACATACCTTTTCTGCCAGGAGTGCCTGCGGAATCGTATATGGATAATTGAAAGTATGCATAATATCCGCCACCTGATCCTGTACCGCCCGCACTACCTTTTCATTACAGTTTCCTGCCGAATTGACCGCAATTCCTGCGTAGAAATCCAGATAAGCATTCCCCTCTTCATCATAGATATATTGATCTTTCGCTGTTTCCGCCAGGAAATCAAAACGTTCATAGGTTTCGATCATGTACTTGTTTACTTTGTCTTTAATATCCTGAACCGTAAGTCCTGTTTCCTTTAATCTCATAAGCTCTTCCTCCTGTCAAAACCGCACGGCATTCGTCTCCGGCAACATATTTCCTCCGTCTACCACAAGGTTGATTCCGGTAATATATGCAGAATCGTGGGATGCTAAAAACAAAGCCGCCGCCCCAATCTGTTCCGGGGTACCCAATTTTTTCATCGGAATTCCCGAAGCAATCTCACGGATTACCCGGTATGGATCCTCCGGATGAGATCTTGCCGAATTACGTTCTACATTCGGTGTCATGATGTATCCCGGGCAAATAGCATTACAGGTAATTCCATACTCTGCATATTCTACGGCGATCGTTTTTGTCAGTCCCACAATCGCAGCCTTGGTCATTCCATATGCTGTATATCCTTTGTCACACACCATGGGACCGGTTACCGATGCCATATTGATAATTCTCCCATACTGTGCTTCCCGCATATACGGAATCACCTGTTGCAGCATGTTCCAGGTCCCCCTGATATTAACATTTATATGCTCATTCAGAAGCTCCTCATCAATTTTCTCGAAAGGAGTCATTCTGGCAATACCGGCATTATTGACCAGCACTTCTATTTTGCCGAATTCTCCAAGAATACCTGCAACGCACTCCTTTACCTGCTTTTCTTCCGACACATCGCATTGAAACGCTTTCACATCATATCCCTTTTGCCGGAACTGTTTCTCACAGTCGTAGACATCCGTTCCTCTGCTCAACAGGATCACTGTATAACCTGCCTCACAGAATTTTTGTGAAATACCATATCCAATTCCTTTGGCTGCGCCTGTCACCACTGCAATTTCTCCCATATTCTGTCCTTTCCCCTGCTTATGATGTCTACACAATTATGGGTCCGATCTTCTTGCAATATTCCCTGGGTGTCATAGAGGTATACTTCCTGAATTTTTTTATAAAATAGGACTGGTCGTAGTATCCGAGCTTCTCATAGACTTCATCGATCCTCTCCTCCTGAAGATAACGGATAGCCGTCTGGATCTGGATGATCGTGGCAAATTTTTTCATGCTGAGACCGGTCTCCCTGCGGAACACACGATCCATATATCTCTGGTTGTACTGAAGTTCCTCTGCAATCCCCGAAATATTAATACAGCCATGGGATTGCTCTATCATCTCCATAGCCTTAACCACCATGGAACTCATCCATGAAAACTGGCTTTCAAACGGAAAGCATTCCTCAAATATACGGATTCTGTCTTCAAAGGAACCGGCTTTCGTGATTCTCTCCCCGATTTTCTTCAACCAGTCATATTCCTCCATTATGACATGCCCTTCAATCAGATGATCCATGTGTTCGGATACCAGCTGCGGATACTTCCCGGGATTAAATTTCACACCAAAGCACCACTGATATTCACTGGACGGAGAACAGGCACTGCTCAAAAAACTTCCGCAGGCACAGATCACTGCCTTACCTTCCAGAAAAGCGAACTGCAGATCCACGCAGGCATCCGGTATCGTATTAAATTTCAGGGAAGAATTACTCTGCTCAATCTCATAATATTTGTTGACATATTCTCCCTGGCGGCAGCATTCCTGGTAATTCAGTTTCTGATCGATCACGAAAGTCTTCATATTCATAGGCATCATCTCACTTTTTTACTGCATCCGTTCCTCTTTATCCGGTTCCACTGTCGGTACGATCTTCAGCTCCGGATACTTGGTCCGGATATAATCCTCTATCACCTTCACGCAATTATCAAAGCCAACTCTTGCAGTGTTTAATGTAAGATCATAATTTACAGGATTCGTCCAATAGTTCCCTCCCGTATAATATTTATAATACTCTGCACGGTATTTATCCGTCTGAGTGATAGAACGGTCCGCAATTGCTTCATTTACCTGCATCCGTTCCATAATCTCATTCCGGCAATACTCTCTCGGTGCCTCAATATACACGCTGATGACATTCGGATAATCCTTCAGGATCCAGTCCGCACACTTCCCGACGATCACACAGGATTCCGTATGGGCCAGATTTTCTATGATCTGCTTCTGCAATTCGAAAATATGCTCATCTGACTCAAATTCTCCTTCTGCCTTCGGTCCCTTGGAATGTGGCAGTCCCTTTAAAAGTCCCTGAAAAAAGCTTTTTCCGCGCATTTTTTCATTTACTTCCGCCAGCACACTTTCATCAATACCACTCATCTGCGATGCTAATGTCAGAATCCGGTTTTCATAACAGTGGATTCCCAGATCCTGTGCTATCTTACTGCCGATTCGTTTTCCACCGCTTCCAAATCCTCGTGCAATGGTAATTACTACATTATCCATGATATCTGCCTCCTATCTTTCCATATATCGCTTTAAGAACTCTCTGGTTCTTTCATTTTTAGGATTGGTGAACAAAATATCCGGACTTTCATCTTCTACGATATAGCCGTTATCCATAAATATAGTGCGTGTGGACACGTTTTTTGCAAATTCCATCTCATGGGTAACGATGATCATCGTCATGCCTTCTGCTGCCAGATCCTTCATTACTTTCAGAACCTCGCCTACCATCTCCGGGTCCAGTGCAGATGTCGGTTCATCGAACAGAAGCACCTCCGGTGTCATGCACAGCGCTCTGGCTATTGCCACGCGCTGCTTCTGACCACCGGACAGTTGTGCCGGTTTTGCATTGATATATGCAACCATACCGACCTTTCTCAGGTATTTGATGGCACGCTTCTTGCACTCTTCTTTATTCAGTTTCAGTATCTTCCGGCTCCCAAACATGCAGTTTTCCAGTACTGTCATATTATTAAACAGATTAAACGACTGAAATACCATGCCGACCTGCGAGCGATAGTTAGCAAGGCTTTTCTGAGTATCTTTGACTTCCTCATCATGGAATAAAATAATTCCCTCTGTCGGTGTTTCCAGGTGATTGATACAACGTAAGAGTGTTGACTTGCCGGATCCGGAAGAACCGATGATACATACCACCTCTCCCTTTGTGATCTCGAATTCTATTTTCTTCAGGACTTCGTGATCTCCAAAGGATTTTCTCAGATCTTCTACTTTGATAACTGCCTCTGACATAGACACACCTCCTAATTTTCTTCCAGATACTCTGTAGCGATCTCGTAATCGCTGCGTCCTTCCAGTTTCTTCTCTGCCAGCAGGAAGATCCGGTTGAACAGGAAGCACAGAACAAAATAGATCACTGCGATCACAAGATAAGCTTCAAAATATTTGTAGTAAGAGCCGCCGGCTGTTTTCGCTGCCAGGAATAATTCGCTGACACCTATTACATTTAACACGGATGTCATCTTAAGATTATTCAGGAAGGTATTGCCCATTTCCGGAAATACATTTTTCAGTGCCTGTGGTATTACTACATAGAACATGGCTCCCGCATGTGACATTCCCATAGCCAGTGCGCCTTCCTTCTGTCCGGGATCTACAGAATTAATACCACCGCGGACTGTTTCGCCCATGTAGGCTCCCGTATTCAACAAAGTGACCAGAATTCCGGCTATCGCAGAAGTGATCAGTACATCACCTTGTCTCAGTCCGTAGTAAATCACCATACCCTGCACGATCATGGGTGTATCACGAAACACTTCCATATAAATCATTGCTATCGCTTTCACGATGCGGAACAGGAGCTTTTTCACCGGACCATCCTCCGGAGCAATCTTTGTCGTATTGATCACTCCGATCAGGAAGCCCAGCAGGAAGCCAAGAATCGTTCCGATAACTGCGATGTACAAGGTAACCCAGGTTGCTTTCAGAAATGTTGATGAATATTTTGTTGCCAGAAACAGGATCCATTCCAACAGTCCAGATTCTTTTGTCGGTGTTTCTATCAGTTGTAGTATTCCCATGCTCAACAACTCCTTACGTTTTTTGTATTTTGTAAGTTCTCCGTTTTATTCTCCTGCGGAGGGCTGCAGTGCGATCATTTCTGACATCAGATCATTCATGGCTTTCAGTCCTTCCTCTGTGTCAGCGGTCCATCCCATCTCATCCATAGCTCCCTGGATGATCTGGCAAAGGCTGTCACCACCGCGGAAAAGAATACAGCAGGTATTCGGATTGCCTTCCGGTGCTACAAAATCATCCGAAGGATCCATCTCCAGCTGAACCAGTCCGGTCATGGTATTAAATGCGGAATCAGCAGTGGATTTTTCTGTGATCAGTACATCTGCCGTCTTGTTCTGAATAGCCAGGAACAGTTCGGAGGCTGCCTCATAGTCTGTTGCAGGGACTGCAGAAGGAATCTGGTCCTTATAATCTACAAAATTGGTTCCCAGCTGAGCGATTACGGTCGGCTTCATGCCATCGAACTGAGAAAGTGCGGTAATATTTGCAAAATCACTGTCTTCTCTTACTACCGCTTTGATCTGTCTCAAATAATACGGGGATGAAAAATCATAGATTTCATCTCTCTCTGCGGTATAGCACACACCACTCATGATGCAGTCATACGTTTTATCTTCCAGCCCCATAAAAATGGATGTCCAGTCGCTCTTATATACTTCCAGTTCCCAGCCAAGCTGGTCGCAGATCTTCTGTGCAAGCGCCAGATCATATCCGTAAGTGTAGCCTTCGGAATTTGTAATAGGCACCGCTTTTCCGCCATTGGCGAGTTCTTCACTCTCCTGTGTCCAGTTATAAGGAGCATAAGTACATTCAATACCGATACGGAAAATTTTCTTTTCGATAGCATCTGAAGATGCGTCCGTAGGCTGGATTTCGCCGCTTCCTGTTTCAACAGCCGCTGCGCTTTCGGGAGCAGACGCAGAATCTGCACTTGCCGCTGCCTCGCTTCCTCCCCCGGAGGATTTTCCGCAGCCTGTCAGCAGGGATGTTGCCATGATGCCTGTAAGGATAATTGCCAATACTCTCTTTTTCATAATAATTCTCCTTTCCCTTTGCACTTGATGTATGTGCCCGGTAAAACCGGGTAATGAAAAAGGCGCTAACCATCTCTGATTAACGCCTTTGCCATCCGATTTGAAACTTATGTAATTGTTAAGCTACATTGTAACAGATATTTTGGTAAAAAATAGTATTTTTTTCACTTTTATGCCAATTCACTCAAAACTGCATCTACAGTTTCGATACAGCTGTCGATTTCCTTTTCCGTTACGATCAACGGAGCTATAAAACGAACGACATTCTTATGGCATCCACAGGTAAGGATGAACAGATCCTTTTCCAGACATTTCTTCTGCAGAGCCGCAGTAAGCTCCGTCATGGGCTGCTTATTCTCATCCAGAAATTCCATGCCGATCATCAGACCCAGACCACGTACCTGTGCAATGCAGGGATATTTTTTCTGAAGCTCACGCAGTTTTCCCATAAAGTATTCACCCATTTTGGCGCCATTTTCTACATAGCCGCTCTCCAATGCCTCTATCGTGGCATTTGCCGCTGCACAGGCCACCGGATTGCCGCCAAATGTTCCTCCGTGTGCCCCTGCCGGCCATTGCTCCATGATTTCCTTTTTGGCCACGATTGCACTAAGCGGGAAACCATTGGCAATTCCTTTTGCACAGCTCATAATATCCGGTCTCACTCCGAAATGTTCCTGTGCAAACATTTTACCTGTACGGCCGAATCCACTCTGGACTTCGTCATAGACCAGCATTATGCCGTACTTGTCGCAAAGCTCTCTGACATATACCATCCAGTCCTTCGGCGGCACAATGTATCCGCCTTCTCCCTGTACCGGCTCCATGAAGATGGCTGCGACCTCATCCGGTGCGATCAGATGTTCAAACAGATCATCGAACTGTTTGAAATACTGTTCCGGAGTATGTTCCCCATCGTAAGGGTAGGGTGTATGCAGCAAGTCCGGATATTCCAGATGGTACACGTTCGGACACAGGCTGGAATGCAAGTGCTTACGATATTTTGAATTGGATGCCGTCACCGTTGCCGCCATAAATGTACGGCCATGGAAAGAACCTTTAAAAGCAATGATCCCTGGACGGTCTGTCACATACTTTGCCAGTTTGAGCGCGCCGTCATTTGCTTCCGCTCCGGAATTGGCAAAATATACCATTCTGTCGCCGCCGGTAATTTCTACAATTTTTTCCGCCAGTTTCACATATTCCTCATAATAAGTCAGGTTATGACAGCTGTGAACCAGCTTATCCATCTGCTTTTTGGCAGCTTCCACTACGGTAGGATAATTGTGCCCAAGATTGCACACTGCAATTCCGCTGGCAAAATCCAGAATTTTCCTTCCATCATCTGTATACAGGTAACATCCGGAAGCATGATCGATTCCGAGATCCGTTACTCTGTTTGCCATAGGCGGCATTACTTTTTTACATCTTTCTGCTAGTGTCATAATATTCTCCTCCTTATCTTAAAAATCCACTTTGGTTCCGTAATAAATACAATTTAAAAACTTTTCCATGTCTTCCCGGGAAACCGGAATCGGATTCACAACGGTAGACCCCTGCATGGAAAAATCCAGCAGCTGCGTAAAATCTCTCTTAAAATCTTCTTCTGCCACTCCGGCATCCTGCATTTTGGCGGGAATATCAATTTTTGCCGAAAGCTCTTTTACTGCTTCCGTCACATCCTGCCCCAGAATCCGGGAAAGCTTTTCATACTTTGCCGCCACCTCTGGATCCTTTTTGTTATAATCCATGGAATACGGCAGAATTACTGCATTAGCAAGGCCATGGGCCACATTGTACATTCCTCCGAATGCATGGGATACCCCATGTACCATTCCCAGTCCGCTGTTGGCAAACGCCATGCCGGCCATACATTGATAGTTGTGCACCTTTTCCCGTGCCTTAAGTGTCCCCTTCAGCACAGATTCCGGCAGCCATTCCAGAATTCCCTCTATGGCTTCTTTCGCCAGTGCATCCGTAAAATCATTCCCGTTTTTATTGATGTATGCTTCCAAAGCATGTGTCAGTGCATCCATTCCCGTTTCCGCTGCGATATGGGCTGGCAATGTTGCCGGCAGGGACGGATCCAGAATTGCTGCATTGGGGAAAATATTGATACTCCGGATAGCACGTTTAAAGTGCTCCTCTTCAAACGTGATAACACTTACCCTGGTGACCTCTGACGCTGTTCCTGAAGTAGAAGGGATCGCTATAAATCTGGTGTGGAATTCCAGTGCATCGAGGTCTGAGGAAAATACATTGTCGAAGTTCAGTTCCGGATGCTCATAGAACAGCAGCATCACCTTGGCCGCATCAATTGAGGAACCTCCTCCTACTGCCAGAATGCAGTCCGGCTTCTGCTCCCTGACAAACGCCAGGCCGCTCAGTACCATCTTTGTAGTCGGATTTTTCCCCACACCGGAATAAATTGCCACGTCTGCTCCGATTCCTTCCAACAGTTCTGTCACACGATCCAGTACTCCGGTTCTCTTCATGGAGCTGCCCCCTGTGATAATGACTGCTTTCTTTGTATCTATTTCCTTCAGATACTCCAGCGCATTCTCACCGGTCACAAGAATATCTCTTGTCAGATTGATTTTTTTCATACGACACACTCCTCCTTTCAGCACAAAAGGCGCTGCCTTTTATGACAGCGCCTTTGCTTAGATTCCATTATATAATGGTGCATTATAAAAAAATTGTATAAAAATCACTTTTTCAGGTATTTTTTTCACTGTACCTTTCAATATATTGCTGTGCTAATGCTGCTGTCCGGCTATAATAGTCTGGTTTTACCTTCTTGACGGTATCATTGTCCGATCTTGTGGCGATCCAGCCGATCCGTACAATTTTCTTCAGGACATTGAAGCTCTCCAGTTCCGCCTTTTCCTCCGGAGACAATGGACGGTATCTTTCATAGCCTCTCAGGACCGCATCCAGTCCTTTTTGCATATTCTCTCCAAAATCTTCCAGCACCGCAGTCGGCAAGTCGTAAAGATACCATCCCCATCCGCAGTCATCAAAATCCAACAGGTATAGTTCTCCGTTGCTGAGCAGAACATTATTAATGCTGATATCGTCATGGATTAATCCGTATCTGTCCTTTGCTCTGCCGAATTTCTCCAGTCTCCGCCAGATCAGCGCTGCTGCCGCCTTGTAGGTATCCATATACTTCTCTGGCAATCCTTTCATCAGCGTATACTTCCCCCAGCGCGCATTTTCTCCGATCAGATTCTCCAGATCCCAGCAAAAACGCCTGATGTTTCTGCTCTCCTGCCAGTTTATTGCCTGCAGATGAAGCTTTGCCATCATCTCACCCATTTTTTCCAGATAAGTGTACTTCTGTTCCTCCGTCAGATTGTTCAGGCTCTCTCCGTCCACATAGGCAAACAACGCACAATGTAATGATACTCCATCGATTGTAATACTGCTGACAAAATCCCCTTTGCTGTCCTGATAGACACAGGGGGTCTTTACATCTGTATCCTGCGTGATCCGATGGATCCAGATCAGTTCCCCTTCCAGTTCGGAATCCTCATGATATCCCGGGCGGAATACCCGTAGCACATATTTTTCTCCTGTAACGTCATCATACAGCAGATAGGTCAGATTCTCTGAGTATTTCAACAGCCGGATTCTCATGGTCGCCTGAAACCGGTATTTCTCCATTACCTCTTGCAGAACCTTACCAGCATCCAGACTTGCAAATACAAATTCATCCATACGCTTTTCCTCACCTATATAAGATTATAATCCAAGGCAATGTTTTCTCGCTTCACACACACCTTTTTCAAATTTTTCCAGCAATTCATCACAATATTCCTTCGTACACAACAGTCCCGGTTTGAACTGAACCACATGCGGATCAAATCTGGCATAGATTGCCCAGATTCCATTGTCACACAAAGATTTCATTGCTGCAATACCACCGTCCGGATAATCAAAATTCAGCCCGAAAATAATTCCTCTCTGTGTGTAAGACGTGAAGAAATCCGGATACAGATTTTTTACCTTATCAAGTCCCTCCTTCAGATATTCCGTCAGGAATTCCACATTCTTTACGGTAGATTCCCTCGTCACAATTTCCATTACCTTAGATGCTACCGCACACCCCAGTTCGGATCCGCCGAAAGTACCTGTATGTCCTCTTCCGAATTCTTCTACCCACAAACCAGCTTTCTTGGTCATGATCGTAGCTGCGATCGGATAAATGCCGCCGCTGAGTCCCTTTCCCGTAACGATCACATCCGGGTTCACATCTTCCCAGGAGATCCCCCAGAGTTTTCCGGTTCTCATAAGCCCGGTCTGCACCTCATCCGCTATGTACATGCTCCCGTATTTTTCGCAGAGCTCCTTCACCTTTTTCAAATATCCCTGCTCCGGAATTTTGAACCCATAGGTGGCGGGGATCGTCTCTATAATGACTCCGGCGACATCCTCCTGCTTAAGTGCATTTTCCATTGCATCTATGTCATTCATCGGCACCTGTATGAAATCAGGATCTCCCAGTCCGGACAGAAACTTTTCCTTATACATGTCATCACCGCATTCCAATGCCAGTCCGGTATGTCCATGATAGCATTTGATCAGGGATACGATCTTTTTCCGTTTCGTTGCATAACGTACACTTTTAATTGCAACATCCACTGCTTCTCCTCCGCAACTGGAAAAAATACAGTACTGCATGCCTTCCGTTGCAGTCTCCACCATCTTCCGCGCCAGTTCTCCGCGGGCTACCGATCCAAAATGATGATTACCGATGTCCAGTTCTTCCATTGCTTCCTTCAATGTATTCATAACTTCCGGATTGCGGTGTCCTACATTAAAGGTTCCTCCGTTCAGATGAAGGTTCATATATTTTTTTCCGTCCAGATCCCAGAAATAATAGCCTTCTCTCCTGCCGATCAGAATGTCTACACCCATCTGCGGCCATGCCATGGTACGACTGGGATTCCAATAGGTAACACAATCATGCATTACTTTCTCTCTTGTCAGTTCCGGGTTGTCTAAATACATTCTTTTGTCCTCCTGTCCGCAGCAAGTAAAATTCCTTTTTCCATCTTTTCAAACAATTCATCCATATATGCCTGATCCGCCAGCAGTCCCAGCTTGAACTGTAATACCTGCGGACGCAGTCTGGAATTATGCGCCCATACTCCGTTTTCAAACAACGCAGGGGTTACCGTTCTGCTGGCGTCCTCCACAGCAAAATCCATTCCCATAATAACGCCTCTCTGGCTGTATCCCCGCAGAAATCCATCGGTTTTCTTTTTCATATCCTCTGCAAATTCTGTCATCAGTTTTGCATTCTTATGAATATTGTCAATGGTGGACTGTCTTGTAGTGATCTCCAGCATTTTAAGTGCTACCATGCATCCGATTTCCGAACCTCCGGTAGTGGATCCATGCATACGCCCGGCTTCAAACAGCCATCTCGCTGCTTTCTCATTGAGAACTGTACAGGAAATAGGATAAATTCCTCCGGAAAATCCCTTTGCAGTTACCAGCATATCCGGTATAAATCCTTCATGATCGATGCTCCACATTTTTCCGGTTCTCATAAGACCGGTCTGTACTTCATCCGCAATATAAAGTGCGCCGTATTTCTCGCACAATTCCTTGACTGCTTTCAAATATCCCGGAGCCGGAATCATAAATCCGTAGGTTGCAAGAATAGATTCTATAATGACCGCTGCAACATCTTCCTTCTTCAGCTCCTCCTCCATGGCATCCAGATCATTTAACGGCACCTGCACAAAGCAGCCTTCTTCTCCCTGTGCCAGAAACGGATCTTTGAAAATGGGATCTCCTGTAGATACAGAAAATCCTGTGTGCCCGTGATAACATCCCTTGATTGATACAATTTTCTTACGTTTTGTCGCATATCGTGCACTCTTGATCGCTACATCCACTGCTTCACCGCCCCCGGAAGAGAATACACAATATTGAAGTCCCTCCGGTGTCACTTCATTCATTCTTTTTCCCAGCATTGCTCTGGCGGCAGACGCAAAATGATGATTGCCAATGTCAAAATCCGCTGTGGCACGGATCATAGCTTCTATCAGCTCCGGATTTCTGTGTCCAAGATTAAAGGTTCCTCCATTGATATGAATGTCCAGATACTTCTTGCCGTTCATATCCCAGAAAGCATATCCTTCTCTTTTACCCATGACAATATTGATTCCGCGATCGATCCATTCCCGGGTCTTTCCGGGATTCACATATTTCATGCTGTAGTCAATGATTTCTTCCTTTGTAACATCTGGCATAGTAACAAGCATTTTTCCTACCTCCTCCGGTTTTCTTTTAGAAAGATCATACTCCCGGAATCATATCCGGTAAAATATATTTTTATTGATATATCTATAACCTTATGGTTATAATTAAAATATCGGAACGGAGGATCGCATATGAATTTCTTGCAATTATCTTATTTTAAAAAGGTGGCCGAGCTGGAACATATCTCTCAGGCAGCCAATGAACTGTATATCTCACAGCCGGCACTCTCCAAATCCATTCATCTGTTGGAGGAGGAAGTCGGATATCCTCTTTTTACCCGGGAGGGCACCGGAATCCGGCTGAACGAAAACGGCCGGATCCTGTATCGATATGCCTGTCATATTTTATCCGGATATCAGGATGCGCTATCTGAAATATCTGATTATAATCATAAAAATCATAAAGTTATCTTATCCATGACCGCCGGAACACACTTTCTCCCTGAGATCATCATGGGCGTAAAGGAATATTTTCCAACGATTGATCTGGCGATCCGGCAGGAGGACTACCTGGATAAAAGACAGCGCTGTGATCTGTATCTGCATTCTTCTACTGTTCCTCTACAGGAAAACAATGCGATCACACTATTGTCCGAAGTCTGCCTGCTGGGAGTGTCAACCGACAACCCTCTTTCACAGGAAACACTCATCACTCCGGATATGTTGCAGCACGAAACTTTCCTTACCATGCCGGACCATCTTCCTTTATATCAGATTACCCATGCCCTCTGTCAGGATAGTGGTTTTACGCCTGATACAAGTCTGCAGTTTGATAACCGAGAAACCATTTTTGATCTGATCAAAGCCAATATGGGAATCTCTGTCATTCCTTCCAAGACCTGGGCTCCTTTTATCCGTCCCGGCAAGATAGTATTAAAACCTTTGTCCGTCTCTTATTACCGGCATATCATTCTCCGCTGGCATAAAGATCATTATTTATCTGAAAACACCGGAAAAATCATTTCATATCTGAGAGATTATTTTTCTGCATTAGATGTCTGATGCTGCCTGTATAGAGTACTTTTTCCGCTACGCCAGACTGATCATCCACTTCTTTTTCCGGAAAATAATAAGTGAGATCACAAGCCGCAGAATCTCCTCCGAAGTGAGCAGCGCATACACTCCGACGATACCCCACTGTAACAGGTAAGTTCCTGCAAAGCACAACGGGATCCCCATCCCCCAGGTTCCAACAATGTCGATCAGCATCACGGTCTTCGTGTCTCCGCCGCTTTTTAGGATTCCGCCGCCCAGTATCATGTTCTCGATCTTCACCGGTGCATAAAGTGCGAAGACGAACAAAAGGGACTGTCCCAGCTCCTGTACTGTCGTATCCACCCGGTAGAAGCTGACATAGCTTCCGGAGAAAAGCATCAGGACACCGGATACCACCACTACTCCCAGTAGACCTCCTTTTGTTTTCCCCTTTTACCTCTACTGCTATGGTATTACAAATATCTGTAAACATCAAAGGTTAAGCGCATAACCGCAGCCAAATTTATGTTAGATTTTTTAGTGATTTTGTAACTATTCAGAGC
>ERZ1026862.1428-NODE-1428-length-14065-cov-8.328551_pt1 | contig 14065 bp, 10 predicted proteins | sample MGYA00380161_ERZ1026862 | MGnify/ENA primary metagenome ERZ1026862 (study PRJEB33269, sample SAMEA4719797) | human gut metagenome | biome: human-associated habitat; feature: organic feature; material: feces | place: Cameroon | collected 2013-10 ... | reverse complement strand
ATTATAGCACGCTCTGGACACAATTGCCATACCAAATTTTTAAATTTTGTCGTTTCAATCAGTCAACTAACAATTTTAACAAAAAATTATCCATTTTTTGTATATTTTAGCATGGCACAACAGATCATCAAGTTTCCACTCTTGCAGCCTGCGCAAACTGTTCAATTTTACCACTTCTTATACTCTTACTTTTTCTTTTTGAAAACAGCGTAATGTCAAAAGTTGGGGGTTGTATAGGAACCGCCTGCAAAAGCCTGAAAACGGTGCAGGCGAAGCAATGCAGCCCCCAAAAATCGGCTTCTGCAAAAAGAAAAGCACCATACTTCTTACGAAGTACGGTGCTTTCTGGTGGAGATTACCGGGATCGAACCGGTGACCTCTTGCATGCCATGCAAGCGCTCTCCCGAACCACCTTGAAACGCACCCCCAGAAAAGCGTGTGTGAATGGGTGCGATTTGGCGTTAATACGCCAAATTCGGTTGAAAAATGATTTTCTGTCCAACAATCAGCATAGCTGCATGAGAACAATTTAGGCACAGAATTCATTTGGCTGTATTCTACAGTCGGATTTTCCTGCTGTCAAGATGTTTTATATCATTCATGCCGCTATTGGACTCACTGGTGCCCATAAAAGGGTTGACATCCAGCACCTTACGGGTCAGCGGCTTGGGAGGCAGAGCCGTTTCGGCACCGCCGCTCCACAAAGCGGACAGGCAATTGGTTTCGGCTGCATGGGCGGCAGGGCTGATGCCACAGGCCAGCAGTGCCAGGGCGGAAGTGCTGATAAAACTGCGTCTTGTCATTTTCATCGTATCGTTCCTCCGAGAAATTTTGTGCGTTATCATCAGGAGCACAGCGGCTCAAACTATAAGGGACGCAGCGGCAGGCCTGCCGCCGGGAGCGTTCGGGCAGCGTGTTTTCCGGTGCTGCCGTACGGTTCTTCTATAAATATATTGTATCATCTCCGCCCGTTTTCTGCATGTGTCATTCACGCAGAAAACGCCCCCATTCACGCAGGTTTGGACTGCAGCCGGCGCAAAAAGGGGCCGCCGCATCCGATACCATGCAGCAGCCCCTCTTTGGAAAGGAGAACCTATGATGAAACTCTTGCTCCTGCTCTCAGCCTTTGACGCCGCCAAGCGCCACACCGCGGACGATGAACTTTGAGAGCAGCAGGTAAACAATGATAACAGGCAGGATGGCGATGGCGACCAGCATATAGACTTTGCCCATATCGAATTTGAGGAAGTCCGCACTGCGCAGCTGTGCAATGAGGATAGGCAGGGTCTTTTTATCCGCTGTATCCAGCACCAGTGCCGGGATAAAGTAGTTGTTCCAGCTTGCCACAAAGGAGAAGATGGCCTGCACCGCCAGAGCGGGCTTCATGATCGGAAGCACGATGTGGTTGAAGATGTAAAACTCTCCTGCCCCATCGATGCGAGCCGCTTCCACGATCTCCATGGGAAGCGATGCATCCAGATACTGCTTCATGAAGAAGAACACGGCCGGGGCTGCAATACTGGGAACGATGAGCGGGATAAAGCTGTTTTTCAGGCCCATTTTGGTGATGAGCTGCAAAAAGCCCAGCGCCGACACCTGGGTGGGCATCGTCATGATCAGCAGGATGAGCGCAAATGCAGCCTTTTTGAATCTGAAATTATAGGCATAGATGCCATAGGCCGTAAGTGCTGAAAAGTAGACGCTGAGCGCCGCCGAGCAGGCAGAAACGATCAGGCTGTTCTTCACGCCGGACATCACCGGGATATTGGCATCCGACAGCACATTTTTCAGGTTCGTCAGCAGCGATCTGCCGGGCAGAAGGGAGAAGCCCTTCTGGATCTCAAAATGGGTGCGGGTAGAGTTGATGAGCAGCACATAGAAGAAGAACAGGCACAGAAAGCTCAGCAGCACCAGCACTGCATAGCTCACCGTACGGCGGGCAGCAAGCGTTGCCTTTTCCGATTTTGTTTTCACTGCATGTGACATTATGCTTTACCTCCCTTCGCCTGTCTGGCTGCCTGTTTGCGGGCCTTGCGCTCCGCTTTGCTCAGGCCGTCCTCTTCCCGGGTAAGCGAGAAGTAGACCACCACGCAGAGCACTGCACACACCAGGAACAGCACCACCGAAACTGCACCGGCCATGCCATAGTTCTTGCTGAACAGATGGTTGTTCAGGTACATGATCATGGTGGTGGAGGTGCGGTCCGGGCCGCCTTTTCCGTTCGTCAGGATCTGCGGCACATCAAACATCTGTAGGCCGCCGATCATGGAGGTGATCATCACATAGACCAAAATCGGCCGGATGAGAGGGATGGTGATCTTCCAGAACATCTGATTCGGGCTGCAGCCATCCAGTTCTGCCGCTTCGTACAGGGTAGGATCCACGCCCATAATGGCTGCCATCAGCATGATGGTGGTGTTGCCGAACCACATCAGAAAGTTCATCAGGCCGATCAGCCCCCGGTTGCCCCAGACCGTATTCAAAAAGCTGAACGGCTGTTTGAGCAGCCCCATGCTCACCAGTGCCGCATTCACTGGGCCATTGTCCGAGAACAGCGCAAAGAACAGCATAGCAAAGGCCGATGCCATGATCAGGTTTGGCATGTAGATGACCGTTTTAAAGAAGGTCTGCCCCTTGAGTTTGAGCCGCAGGTCGGTAAACCATGCCGCCAGCAGCAGCGAAACTGCGATCTGCGGGATAAAGCCGATGATCCAGAGCAGCAGCGTGTTGCCAAAGTATTTGGGCAGGTCGGTAGAAAACAGGGTGATGTAGTTTTTCAGGCCCACAAAGTTAGGGCCGATGATCTTTAACCCGCTGCGGAAGTATTCAAAAAAGCTGTAGTAAATGGTAGAACCCAGCGGGATCAGCTGAAACACTGCAAAGATGATAAAGAACGGTGCGATGAAGATGTAGCCCCATTTGGCATAGCTGATCGAGCTTTTCTTTTGGGTTTTATGCATGGAACTGCCCTCCTGACGTACGCTGCATCCAACAAAAGGGGCGGGCGGGAACATCGTCCAGCCCGCCCCTCTGATGCAGTTTTATAGTTTTGCTTCAGGCGTGCATTATTCGGGCCAGACCACATCGGTCAGTTCCGGGTACTTCTCCTTGATCGAGGTCTCAAAGTTTGCTTTTGCGGTATTCTCGTCCACATTGCCGGTGAAGTAATCCTTGAATGCGGTCTGGAAGCTCTCGTTCAGGCCCTGGTCATAGGGGCCTGCGTTGGACATATCGATCTTCTTTGCGGCCTCCGCAAACAGGGCGATATGGTTCTGCCCGCCCAGGAAGTCGGACTTGTAATCGCTGCCTGCGATCTCTTCCATGGCCTTTTCGTTGTTCGTATAGTCCTGCGTATCCAGCGTGATCTGCTTCATGATGGCTTCATCGCAGGTCAGCTTCTGCATCACATCGCGGATGGTGTCGATGTTATCGCTGCCCGCTGCGCCGCAGATCCAGGTACCGCCCCAGTAATAAGGCTGAGGGCCTTCGCACACAGCGTAATCGCCGTAGATGCCGTTGCCCACTTCTTCCTTGCCGCCCTCGGCCACAGGCTTTTCCAGAGAGTTGCCCAGCAGGGTAAAGTTGATGCCCCAGGTGGAGTAGAAGAAGCCGAACACCTTACCGGTGGGGCCTTGGTCCGCTGCCCACTGGCTGTCCCACAGGCTGGACTTGTTGTTGTAACCCTTATCGGTATATTCCTTGGTCTGGTCCACCCACTTCATGATGTTGGGATCCACCTTGACGGTGGTGCCGTCCACCCAGGGTGCAGACACGTTGTTGGAGAAGGTGCGGTAGGCATCGTCAAAGCCGGAAAGCATCTTGTAGCCCTTGTCGTGTGCCTTGGCGGCTACGGCGTTGAACTTATCCCAATCGGACAGGAAGGTCTGCACCTCGGCGGGATCCTCGGTGCCCAGCACACTTTTTGCGATGCTGCGGCGGTAAGCAAACAGACCCGGGGTCGCCTGCCAGGTGGTGCCGCGCTGGCTGCCATCCACAGAAACGATATCCTTTGTGTACTGGTACTGCCCTGCCAGGTCGGAGTCGGTCAGGCCGATATCCGCCTTGACATCCAGCGCGTAATCAGAATCCACATATTTCAGCGCATAGTCCGCCTCGATCAGGAAAATATCCACCTTGTCGTCCGCAGCGGCGGCATCTTGGTTCAGCAACGCTTCGTCCAGCTTGTTCTGATAGTTGTTATTCTCGTTTGCATTGATGGTCCACTTGACGGTGGTGCCGTCCTTCAATGTAGTGGTGGACTTATCGCTGGCGATGGAAGCAACTTCGGGGTAGTAATCATTGAAGCGGCTCTGAAATTCATCGTTCCAGCACCAGATATTCAAAACCTTGCCCTGTGCTGCGGGTGCACCGGAAGCTGCGGAGGACGCCGTTGAGGATGCAGCCGAAGAAGCGGTGGTAGAAGAGGAACCGCCGCAGGCGCTCAGCGCTGCCGTGATAGTGACCGCACCAGAAGCCAGCAGGAAATTACGACGCGAAATCTTTCTCATAATAAAAAGCCTCCTTCAATGATTTTTGTTTTGTAACAAAGAATTTCTTCACAGAAAGCTCCGGTCCGCCCGGAACTTATTGCAACAACTTTATACGCTGCCCACCGAGCCGCCTTCCAGCAGCTTACCCGTTACCGGGATCTGCTCGGCCAGGGTCACACGGGGGTGCTCTATCATCTGCACCAGCTTATCCGCCGCCATCCGCCCCAGCATTCTGGTGTTCTGCTGCCAGGTCACCAGCTGAGGTTTCATCACGCGGGAGAGATAGATGCCGTCGTAACCCATTACGGAGATATCCTCCGGGATGTTCAGGCCCGCCTCCCGCAGGGCGATGCTGCCGCCCATGGCCGAAAAGTCGTCCGGGAACAAAATACAGGTGGGGCGCTGCGGGAGCGCCAGCAGCGCCCGGGTCTCCTGTGCACAGCGGTCCGGGTCGTGGTAAACGCCGCTGCGCACATACTCGTCCGGGATGTGCAGATCCAGCTCCTCACAGCTTTTGTAAAAGCCTGCCAGCCGTTTTTCTGTAACGGCGGTACGCTCGCCGTGAATAAAGGCGATGCGGCGGTGCCCTTTGGCGTAGGCGTAGCGCACCAGCGCCGAAAGCCCGTTGACGTTATCGGAAAGGACGGCCATCCGGTTGTTGAACACATGGTCGATGGTCACCACCGGCACATCACTGTTCACCAGCTCCACCACCTGCGGGTCGTTAAAATCCACACAGGCGATCACCGCACCATCCACGCCCCGGTAGTGGCAGTGCTCCAGGTAGGTCATGGTCCTGCCGCCAAGGTTCCGGTTGATAAAGGTGATATCGTAGCCCAGTTTTTCCACCTGCACCTTGAAGCTGTCCAGCACTGCGGAGAAATATTCGTGTGCCAGGCCGCTCTGCCGTTCGTCCACGAACAAAACGCCCAGGTTATAGGTGCGGTTGGTCTTCATGGCGCGGGCCGCCATATTGGGCACATACCCCATCCGACGTGCCGTCTCGCAGATACGGTTGCGGGTGGCGGCAGAGATATCCGGCTGGCCGTTGAGCGCCTTGCTCACCGTTGCCACCGAAACACCGCATTCCTGCGCCAGATCCTTTAAAGATGACATTTCGCTGCCCTCCCAGCGAAGGACTGTTTTGCCAGTGCACTTCGCAAGCCCTCAATCGTTTTCGCAATCTCAATATATCGCACTTTGCACGAAAAATCAAGCGAAAGTTGGAAATTCTTCACCTGAAAATCAACATTTTGGCAATCTGCAGAGCTTTCCTGTGCCAGGATTATGCAGTCTGTACCGTTTTCGTTACATTTCGTTACCGTTCGATAAAAGTTTCGTTTCTGGCGTGGTCTGCAGGCCAGCTGCAGCGGGGATCCACCTGTTGTATATTTCAGCAGAGTGCTTGCTTTTTGCCGCAGGATAGTCTATTATCAGTGTGACGAGTTCCCTGCCTGCCTTTGAGCCGCAACTTCTAAATCGTTTTCGCAAATTCAGGGTTCCAGCGTTTTCGGTTTTCCACAAAGGAGGAACAAGGCTATGAAATACGGACATTTTGAAGATGCACGCCGGGAATATGTGATCGATACGCCCCGCACGCCCCTGCCTTGGATCAACTATCTGGGCAGTGAGGATTTTTTCAGTCTGGTGTCCAATACCGGCGGCGGCTACAGCTTTTACCGGGATGCCCGGCTGCGCCGGCTCACCCGCTACCGTTACAATAACTCCCCCCTGGATCAGGATGGGCATCGCATCTATATCAAGGATGGCAGCACCATCTGGAACCCGGGCTGGCAGCCCACCAAAACAGAGCTGGATGCCTATACCTGCCGCCATGGCCTAGGCTACACCATCCTGGAAGGCGAGAAAAACGGCATTGCGGCGGTGCAGGAGCTGTTTGTCCCTCGGGGCGATGCCTGCGAGATCGACCGGCTGACCCTGACAAACCGGACAGCCGCCCCCAAAACGCTGGATGTGTTCAGCTATGTGGAGTTTTGCCTGTGGGATGCCATGGACGACAGCTCCAACTTCCAGCGCAACTTTTCCACCGGCGAAGTAGAGGTGGAGGGCAGCGCCATCTACCACAAGACCGAATACCGGGAGCGCCGCGATCACTACGCCGTGTTCTGGACCAACACCCCTGTTACCAGCTTTGATACCAGCCGGGACGCTTTCTGCGGCGTGTATGGCGGCCCTGCCGCACCGCAGGCCGTACTGGCCGGGCACTGCTCCGGCAGTATTGCCCATGGCTGGGCGCCGGTGGGTGCCCACCACTTCCACCTTACACTGGCCCCGGGCGAGCAGAAGCGCATCATCTTCGGGCTGGGTTACATCGAAAACCCGCAGGCAGAAAAGTTTACAGCGCCCGGCATCCTCAACAAGACACGGGCCGAGGCCATGATGGCGCGCTACGCTACGGATGTGCAGGTGGATGCCGCCCGCAAAGCGCTGGCCGATTACTGGCAGGAGCTGCTGTCCGGCTGGCAGCTGACCTCCGGCGAGGAAAAGCTGGACCGGATGGTGAGCCTGTGGAACCAGTATCAGTGCATGGTGACCTTCAATATGAGCCGCAGCGCCAGCTACTACGAAAGCGGCATCGGCCGCGGCATGGGTTTCCGGGATTCCTGTCAGGATCTGCTGGGCTTTGTCCACATGATCCCCTCCCGTGCACGGGAACGCATCCTGGATATTGCCGCCACCCAGTTTGAGGACGGCAGCGCCTACCACCAGTATCAGCCCCTGACAAAAAAGGGCAACCGGGATGTGGGCAGCGGCTTCAACGATGACCCGCTCTGGCTCATTGCGGGAACCACCGCCTACCTGCGGGAGACCGGCGACTGGTCTATCCTGGACGAATCCGTAGCCTTTGATAACGATACCGCCAAAGCGCAGCCCCTGATGGAGCATCTGCGCCGGAGCTTTAACTACACCCGCACCCATCTCGGCCCGCACGGCCTGCCCCTTATCGGCCGGGCGGATTGGAACGACTGCCTGAATCTGAACTGTTTCTCGGCGCACCCGGGCGAGAGCTTCCAGATCACTGGCCCCAGCGAGGGACCCGTGGCCGAGAGCGTGTTCATCGCCGGCATGTATGTCAAATACGGGCACGAATATGCTGCGCTCTGCGACCATCTCGGCCTGACGGACGAGGCCGCCGCCGCCCGCCAGAGCATCGATGCCGTAGAGCAGGCCGCACTGACCGCCGGGTGGGACGGCGCATGGTTCCGCCGCGCCTACGACGCCTTCGGCGCGCCCGTGGGCAGCAGAGAATGTGATGAGGGGCAGATCTTTATTGAGCCGCAGAGCATGTGCGTGATGGCAGGCATCGGCCTGAAGACCGGGCAGGCCGCGCAGGCTTTAAAGAGCGTGGAGGAGCGGCTGGATACCAAATACGGCGTGGTGCTGCAGCAGCCGGCCTACACCAGCTACCGCCTTAACTTGGGCGAGATCTCCAGCTATCCTCCGGGATACAAAGAGAATGCGGGCATCTTCTGCCATAACAACCCCTGGATCAGCTGCGCCGAAACGGTGCTGGGCCACGGCGACCGGGCCTTTGCTGTTTACAAAAAGACCTGCCCTGCCTATATCGAGGACATCAGCGAGATCCACCGCACTGAACCTTACGTTTACAGCCAGATGATCGCCGGGCGCGATGCCCCCACCTTCGGCGAGGCCAAGAACAGCTGGCTCACCGGCACGGCGGCATGGACCTTTGTGAACGTCAGCCAGTACATTCTGGGCATCCAGCCCACCTTGAACGGCCTGTGCATCGACCCCTGCATCCCGCATACGCTGACAGGCTATACCGTCACCCGCCGCTATCGCGGGGCCATTTACCACATCCGCGTGGAGAACCCCCATGCCGTGCAGAAGGGCGTGGTCTCCGTCACGGTCAATGGTTCGGCCATAACGGGAAACCTTCTGCCGCTGGCAAAGCCCGGCGAAACCGTAGAGGCTACGGTGGTGATGGGATGACCCTGCAATAAACCGCTGCCGCCCCGAACGGCCGCCCCCCGCGTATGCCCATCTGATACGATAAAAGGAGAACCATAATGGCTGAATTTCCAAAAGAATTTGTCTGGGGTGCTGCAACAGCGGCCTATCAGATCGAAGGCGGTGCCGCAGAGGGCGGCAAGGGCGTGAGCATCTGGGATGTTTTTTCCCACACACCGGGGTGCACCTACCGGGGCGAGACCGGCGACGTTGCCTGCGACAGCTACCACCGCTGGAAAGAGGACGTTGCGCTGCTGCAGTCCATGCACCTGAAAGCCTACCGCTTTTCCGTAGCGTGGACCCGCATTGCTCCCAACGGCGGCACGGACTGGAACGAGGAAGGCTTTGCCTATTACGATGCCCTTGTAGATGCCCTGCTGGAAGCCGGGATCGAACCTTATGTAACTTTGTATCACTGGGACCTGCCCCAGGCTCTGGAAGAAAAGGGCGGCTGGCGCAGCGAAGACACCGCCCACGCCTTTGCCCGGTATGCCGCAAAAATGGCAGAGCACTTCAAAGGCCGGGTACACCAGTGGTTCACCTTCAATGAGCCTGCCTGCATCGTAAAGATGGGCTACGGCACCGGAGAGCACGCCCCGGGTCTGAAACTGCCGCTGGAAGGGCAGTTTACCTGCTGGCGGAACGTTATCTACGCCCACTGCCTTGCCGCACAGGAGCTGCGCCGCACAGACCCGGAAAACAAGGTAGGTTTTGTTTCCACCGGCCGCATCTGCTACCCGGTGTCGGAGGCAAAAGCGGACGTGGATGCTGCCCGGTCCCTGACCTTTGCCTGCCCGGATGACGACTGGGCCTTCACCCACACCATGGCACTGGACCCGGTCTGTCTGGACCGCTGGCCGGAACCGGACCTCTGCGGGCCAAGGCTTGCGGCCTGCATCGCCGCCGTGCCGCAGCACATCAACAACGCCTTGCCCCTGGGCAAGCCGGACATGGTGGGGCTGAACATCTACAACGCCGCCCCGGCACAGATGGGCGAAAACGGCCCCAGCTATGTGGAGCGCCCCGCCGGGTACGCCCATACCGTCATGAACTGGCCGGTGGAGCCGGAATGCCTGAATTGGGGTCCCCGCCAGATGCAGGAGCGGTACGGTCTGCCCATGTTCATCACCGAAAACGGCCTGTCCTGTACGGATAAAGTTTACCGGGACGGCAAAGTGCACGATGCGGACCGCATCGATTTTCTGGCACGGTATCTGGAAAAGCTATCGGAAAGCATCCATGCCGGTGCAGATGTACGGGGGTACTTCCACTGGAGCCTGCTGGACAACTACGAGTGGCACAGCGGCTACCGGGAGCGGTTCGGCTTAGTGTATGTGGATTACGTCACCGGGCAGCGCATCCCGAAAGACAGCGCATTCTGGTATGGTGAAGCTGCCGCCACCAATGGCCGCTCCATCTGACTGCATAAAAAAATAGAGGGGCTGCTGCATTCAACCGTGCAGCAGCCCCTTATCTGTTGAAACAGAACGCTCCGGCCCATTGCAGTGGGTCGGAGCGTTCTGCCGGAAAAAAGAAAAAAGAAACTTAACCGGCTGCGATTTCAGCCTAGGAGGTCGCGTTGTTCTGGGCGGGCGGGGTCTTCCCATTCGCGGCATCCGGCGGGGTCATGCCGGGGGTGCCGCCGCCCATCCCGCCAAAGGTTGCACAGGTAGTACCGGTCTGGGCGGTGGCAGCAGCAAGGGTGGTGCTGCCGGTAGCAAGGGTATATTCACTATCCACTGCAAGGTCTGCTGTGCAGTAGAACAGATAGTTTGCATCACACAGGGCCGTACCTCTGTACACGGTGCTGCTGCTGGCATCGGTGATGGTAAAGGCGCTGCCATTGGTCAGGCGCACGGTGTTGTCTGTTCCCATGCCGCCGTAGGTCACGTAGCCCTGCGAAGCATCGATGGCGTAGCCCATACCTGCGCTGCCGCCTGCCGCCAGCACAGTGCCGCCGGTAATGGTAAATGAGAGGCATCCCGAAAGAGCAGATCATTACAAGGCGTTACGAGCGGGAAGCTGTCGAACGCAAGAATCATCTGCAAACTATTCAGGTAGAGCGGGATAAAGCCCAAAAAGACTTGATTTCCCTGAAAGCCGAGATTCTTGCCTGTATCAAAGGTGAGAGCGTCTTTCCCAAAGAAACCCTTGCCGAAATGATTACAGCGCAGGAGGAAAAACTTCGGGAATTGGATGCTCTTTATGAATCCTCCTACGCAGAAACGGAAAAAACTGCCGAGCTGATGGACAGCGTATCAAAACTGTACGAAGAACTGATTTCTTTTTCTGATTTCTACGACAGTGCCAGTTTTGAAGCAAAGAAAATGATCGTCAATCAGCTTATCTGCAGGGTAGATGTTTATCGTGGTTATCAACTCAACATTACTTTCAATTTCGACCTTACGCCGTACATTGAAGGGGATGATGCAGCAGCCTGCTGAAAAGCCGGGCGGCAAACATTCTTTTTTGAAAACGGTGTAAAGTCAAAAGTTGGGGGTTGTATAGGAACCGCCTGCAAAAAGCCTGAAACCGGTGCAGGCGAAGCAATGCAGCCCCCAAAAACCGGCTTCCGCAAAAAGAAAAGCACCATACTTCCTACGAAGTACAGTGCTTTTTTGGTGGAGAATAGCGGGATCGAACCGCTGACCTCTTGCATGCCATGCAAGCGCTCTCCCAGCTGAGCTAATCCCCCATAAATTCCAGAAGCAAGCCTCTGGAACGAAAAATCTTTAGTGGGAACTTAATCGTCATCAACCATCGCTGTGGGGGTGTGTTTCTGGGTGCATCGCGCTCCCAGCTGAGCTAAACCCCCAGATGTTTGGCCTTGTGCCTGACGACATGGGTTATTATACCAGCCGGAGGGGCGCTTGTCAACGGTTTTTTACAAAAATCTATCTTCTTTTTTCGGCGGCGCTGCACACCCCGCCACTTTTGACGCAGCTGCGTTTTTATCAGCCTATTCTCATGCAAAACGCCGCCGCATCACCTGTCCCATTTGTCGCACAGGGCGTTGATCTGGTCGGCAAATTTTGCCAGATCTTTATTTGCACCACCCTCGTTGTGCTCGATGACCCGCAGCAGGCGCTTACCGGCGCTGAGCAGTCGCTGGAACACGGTAGCGGCGCGGTTTGCACCCTCGCCTGTCCTCTGCTCCACGCGGACTTTCGTGCCCTCCTGCAGGCAGACTGCGCCCTCGGCACCGATCGCCCACTGCGCACCGTTGTAGGGCGCACAGGCGGTAAAGCCCTGTTCGGTCAGGGTGTCCACAAAGCGGTTCTCCACCTCGTCCTCACCGTGGATTACGAACACCCGCCGGGGCTTTTCCGTAAAGGCGTTCACCCAACGCAGCAAGCCGTCTTTATCGGCGTGGCCGGACATTCCGGTCAGCTGGCAGATCTCCGCCTTCACCTCGATAGGCTCGCCGAACAGCTTGACCGAGTCCGTTCCCTCGATGAGGGTGCGTCCCAAGGTACCCACGGCCTGAAAGCCCACGAACAGGATGGTGCATTCCGGCCGCCACAGGTTGTGCTTGAGGTGGTGGCGGATGCGTCCGGCTTCGCACATTCCGCTGGCAGACAAAATGACCTTGGGCGTGCGGTCGGTGTTGATCATGCGGGAGTCCTCGCTGGTCACGCTGATGCGCAGCCCCGGCACGTTGATGGGGTCGATGCCCTTTTCCAGCAGAGCGCGGGTCTGGGCGTCAAAGCAATCAGGGTCTGTATCCCGGAAGATACGGGTAGCTTCGGTGGCCAGCGGGCTATCGATGTAGACCGGGAAGTTGCCGTGCCCCTTGACCAGCCCTTTTTCCTTGATTTCCCGCAAGAAATACAGCATCTCCTGCGTGCGTCCTACGGCAAAACTGGGAACCACCACGTTGCCGCCTCGGTCAAAGGTACGCTGCAAAATTTTTGCCAGCTCTGCAACATAGTCCGGCCGGGGGGCGTGGTTGCGGTCGCCGTAGGTGGACTCCATGAACACATAGTCCGCCTGCTGGATATAGGTGGGATCTTTTATGATGGGCTGGTCCAGATTGCCGATATCGCCGGAGAACACCAGCTTTGTGGTGGTGCTGCCCTCGGTGATCCACAGCTCGATGCTGGCAGAGCCCAGCAGGTGCCCCACATCCACGAACCGTGCTTCGATGCCCGGGGCAAGCTGGATGCGCTTGCCGTACTCCACGCCCCGGAACAGGCGGCAGGCGGCTTCGGCATCCTGTATGGTGTACATGGGCTCTACCGGCTCTGCGCCGGAGCGCTTGCCCTTGCGGTTTTTCCACTCGGCTTCAAATTCCTGAATATGCGCCGAGTCCCGCAGCATGATGCCGCACAGTTCCACGGTGGGAATGGTGGCGTAGATCCTGCCCCGGAAGCCGTTGTGCGCCAGCAGCGGCAAAAGGCCGGTATGGTCGATATGGGCATGGGTGATGAGCACAAAGTCGATCTCGCCGGGGGCTACGGGCAGGGGCTGGTTTTCGTACACATTCTTGCCCTGCTCCATGCCGTAGTCGATGAGGAAACGCTGCCCTGCCGCTTCCAGCATGGTGCAGCTGCCGGTCACCTCGTGGTTCGCGCCTAAAAATGTCAGCTTCAATGCAAAACACCTCCGGTTCGTTTTATGGTTTTAGTATAGCATATTTTTAAGGTACACGCCGCACAAATCTGCGGGAAGTTTACGGGCATAATGCTGAATTGCAGAAAAAATTTTTATACAATCTTGACAAACCACCCTGTTCTGTTATAAACTTAGGTTTGTATGACGTTCGTTCGTATTTTATGAGTCTTTTCAAATAGAGAGGTAGAAATTTATGGTTCGTAACGATTTGCGCAACGTTGCCATTATCGCTCACGTTGACCACGGCAAGACCACCCTGGTGGATGCCCTGCTGCGTCAGAGCGGCGCTTTCCGCGACAATCAGGCCGTGGCCGAGCGCGTGATGGACAGCGGCGATATCGAGCGTGAGCGCGGCATCACCATTCTGGCAAAGAACTGCTCCTGCACCTACAAGGGCGTCAAGATCAACATCGTCGACACCCCGGGCCACGCCGACTTTGGCGGCGAGGTGGAGCGCGTGCTGAAGATGGTCAACGGCGTGCTGCTGCTGGTGGACGCTGCCGAGGGCTGCATGCCCCAGACCCGCTTTGTGCTGCAGAAGGCTCTGCAGCAGAACCTGAGCCTGGTGGTGGCCATCAACAAGATCGACCGCCCCGACGCCCGCATCAAGGAAGTCATCGACGAGGTGCTTTACCTGCTGATGGATCTGGGCGCTTCCGATGAGCAGCTGGAATGCCCCATCCTGTTCTGCTGCGGCCGTCAGGGCACCGCAAGCCTGGACCCCGATGTGCCCGGCACCGACCTGATCCCCCTGTTCGACACCCTGCTGGACACCATCCAGCCGCCGGAGGGCGACCCCGAGGCTCCCTTCCAGATGCTGGTGTCCTCTGTGGACTACAACGAGTTCGTGGGCCGCATCGGCATCGGCCGCATCCAGAACGGTGTTGCCAAGGTAGGCGAGGAAGTGGTCGTGTGCGACTGGCACAACCCCGACCTGAAGATGCGCGGCCGCCTGACCAAGCTGTACG
>ERZ1026862.1426-NODE-1426-length-14079-cov-7.724544_pt1 | contig 14079 bp, 6 predicted proteins | sample MGYA00380161_ERZ1026862 | MGnify/ENA primary metagenome ERZ1026862 (study PRJEB33269, sample SAMEA4719797) | human gut metagenome | biome: human-associated habitat; feature: organic feature; material: feces | place: Cameroon | collected 2013-10 ... | reverse complement strand
AGTGCATCATTGTCCCAATAGTCAAGCATAACCTCAATGTCGGAACGGACTTTGAGGTCAACATCCTTATCTCGGAGTCGAAAACAAAGATTGGCTTTTGTGGTAGCATTTTTATCCTTGGTCTTGCATTCCTTTGTGATAATGGTAATCTTCATGTTCCTATGTTTTTTATTTCTGCCACAAAGGTAATATCTTTCCCGTAAATGTTCCCACATATCCCCAATAAACTTTGATTCGTTTAAATCTATTTATGATTTGATTTTTGCACTTTCTTTCCTTATTATCAGTTATTTGCAGGTGTTATCGTCAAAATTCATCAAGTCGAATCATTGTTGTTTTAGTATATACAGTTTCCACGCTTTTTTGTATGCTCCGTAATAACTTTCAGACTATGATTATCAATAAGGGGAACCATTGAACTGAAAATTTGCCATTATGTTGAAAGAGCATACTTTAATAGCAAACTCAGGTATTCAAATACTAACCTTATCCTTGAGTATAAACACCCAAGAGAAATTCAAAATGTGGTATCATGAGTGGTATGATACTACAAATGGTGAATGGCGATTAGATCCTGTATATGAACTACGTACGGAAGACGAGTGCATTTATTATAATAAGCAAAAGCTTTATAGAGGCGGATATTTGGCAGATCCCTCTTTTGAAATAGATCCTAACGACTTGAAGAATGATGGGATTATCCCGTTGCGTATAGATGATGTGAATTGTCAGGGCGTGAAGGGGGAAATATTCAATATGACATTTGCTGATAGAGACTGCAAATTGCAGCCTTTTGAAAATGTTTGGTTGCCGCTCCCTTACTTCTTTAAGCGTACTCCTAAGCGTATTAAGTTCGGACCTCTTAATTGGGCTAGATTGAAACTTGTTCCAAAATCAGAGAATAAAGGGATAAAGTATTACGATGTAATCCTTGCTTTTGATACGAGAGCAAGGTATGAAAGTACTGATGAATATGATGAATGTCCAGTATTCCCAGACAAGTTCTGTGGAGATATGGATTTCGTTTTGTGTAACAATGAGTTCTATCTGATGGACTATTGTACTTCAGGTAAGACGTGGAGCTATGTAGATGACTATTTATTGCATTTGGTGCACCCCGAAGTGCAAAGAGTATCCCAAATAAAGGGTGCTAATGTCAGACGTATGGCATATGTTGCATCTTACACTTTCCTGATGAATTATTTGTCGCAAAAAGAACTTTTGCCAATAGTCAAATTGTATAAGGACAAGGAAGTGGAAGTAAAAGATGTCGATATGGTAATAGATATCGGAAATTCTCGTACAACAGCCCTGCTTATAGAAGACAATTCTAATTTTAATCAGGTTCGACATTTGGAGTTGGTTGACTATACGAATCTTGTGAAGAAAACAAATGAGACTCCTGTTGTCAATAAATATAATGAGCCTTTTGATATGCGTTTGGCCTTTAGAAAGGTGAATTTTGGCAACTTTGGTATTAAGGATAGCAAGCAATTTGTTTATCCAAGTTTGGTACGTCTTGGTAGAGAGGCAAATCATTTAATACATCTTGAAGCTGATGATATTGATGAAACAGAATCGCTTTCAACCTATTCAAGTCCCAAACGTTATTTATGGGATTGGCGTCCATGTAAAGAGGAATGGAAATTCCTTGTGCTGAATGGTGAAAAAGATGATCATATTCTTAACCTTCATGGTATAACAAATCAGTTGAAGAGCGATGGAAAACTTGACCTGTCAGGTGAAAGTGGTAGTTCTTATCACTATTCTCGTCGATCATTAATGACATTTGCATTTTTGGAGATGTTAGTTCAAGCACGTACACAAATTAATGGCGAGGAGCATCGTTCTAATAAGTATGGATTTGGAAAGCCCGCAATGCCAAGAAAAATACGCCGAATCATAGTGTCGTGTCCCACAGCCATGTCTAAAGTTGAGAGAGAGGCTTTGGTTAGATGTGCCAAGGATGCTGTGATTCTTCTTGAAAATGTAGAATATGACAATCCTGCAGAAAACGATAAACCAGGTAAGTCTGTAGAGGTCATACCATCGATTCCTTCGGCAAATGATGGTGGAGCCAGTTGGTATTATGATGAGGCAACCTGCTCTCAACTTGTTTATATGTATGGGGAAGTTGGCCAAAAGTATAAAGGTTGTTGCAACGAGTTCTTCAACCTATATGGTAAGATTGAGGATGGTGAAACACAACCTTCTATAACTGTAGGCTCTCTTGATATAGGGGCTGGTACTTCCGACCTTATGGTCAGCAAATACACATATATAAAAGGTGATGTGACAACAATAACACCAGATCCAAAGTTTTATGACAGTTTTTATTTTGCAGGAGATGATATGCTCTATGCGTTGATAAAAAATGTGATGTTGTTGGATGAGGACAGTGCATTCAGACAGGAATTAAAAGATCTTTCCTTTATAGAGTATCGGCAGAAAATGAAAAACTTCTTTGGAAAGGATTACAATGGACAGACTGTTTCGGATAGGGCTTTGCGCAAGGACTTTAATATACAGTACTCTGTTCCTTTGATGTGTCATTTCCTTGAATTGATGAAATGTGGAAGCAAGGATTGTGTAGTAAAGTATGAGGATGTGTTTGCCGATTGTCCTCCAAACGAAACGGTTATAGATGCATTTAGGGAAAGATTTAATATAGACATAACTAGAATTTCATGGAATTTCAATCATGAGATGGTAGCTTCTGTTGTGAGAAAGGAGTTTGAACCTTTATTGAAAAAGGTAGCAACCATTATGTATTCTTATGCTTGTGATGTTTTCTTACTGTCTGGTAGACCAGCTTCACTTCCTGCTATACGAGAGCTGTTCTTGAAATACTATGCCGTATCACCTAATAGACTTATAGTACTAAATGATTATTATGTTGGTGATTGGTATCCTTTTAGTGAGAATACCGGGTATATAAAGGATGCCAAGACAATTGTGGCTATGGGTAGTGTCATCGGACACTATGCTTCAGAATTGTCTAATCTCAATAAGTTTATAATAAACTTGGACTTGTTGAAGAAGAATTTGAAGTCTACAGTTAATTATATAGAAGCTTCACGAGAGGGGCAGCCAATAGTGTATTTTATAACTCCAGACAAGAGTCGTGGTGATTTAATGGTAAGTAGCATCCCTGAGACATTGAATGTCCGGCAGATAGGAATGGATTCTTATCCAAGTCGTGCTTTGTACTCAATAGATTTTAATCGTCATAAGATAGCTGATAGAATTCGCAAACGTGCTATTTTGGAAGGTTTGGAATATCCTACAGATTCAAAGGTGATGGGGCTGGTAAAAGAGTATATTGATACGCTGAAGAAACGAATGCCATTCAAAATGACCATAGAGCGTGATTTGGAAGATAAGGAAAATCTCTCTATTGCCGCTGTTGTTGATAAAGACGGCAATGATATTATAGATGGTAATCTTGAAATCCATATTCAAAGTTTGGGAGTAGATGACCAATATTGGTTGGATTCAGGTGCTTTTGATTTCTAATCTATAAAACGGAAAAATATGTTGAAAGATATAGAGCGTCATATCAAATTGACAGAAATTTCTATTGATTGGGCAAAGACTTTTGGCAAAGATACTTTCCCTTATGATATATTCAAGGACTATCGTAGGAAATTGAAACGCATATACAATGCTTTGGATGAGAAGTGTTCTGCAGCAGCCTATGGTGAGAGTCAGGTAGGTAAGTCTTACCTGATGAGTAGTCTGTTATCTTCGCCAGATGCTCCATTTGTTATTACGAATGGTGGGAAATCATATAGCTTTATTGATGATATTAATCCCAGTGGTGGAAACTCTGCCAAGATAGAGTCAACAGGTGTCATAACTCGTTTTACTTTGCAGAAAGAGGAAAACCGAATGAAGGATTTTGTTAAAATAAACAATCTTTCTGTAGTGGATATAATTCTGCTGTTGACTGATTCTTACTATAATGATGTAAAGATAAATCCCGATAACGTTCTCAAATACGATGATATAAACAGACGGTTGGAGCAGATGAGTTCTATATGGAATTCTCATATCGTTCAACATGATAAAATGGATGAGGATGATATAAAGGATATATATGATTACATACATGAGATTATAGGTAATGCTGCGGCTGGTATAAATCAGTCAAACTTCTGCAAAGTTATAGCCCCTGTCATTCAGTATATAGCCTATGATAAATGGGTGGATGTATTTAGTCTGCTTTGGAATAGAAATGTGGAAATCAGCCACTTGTTCAGCGTAATTATTAATGAGTATAAAAAACTTGATTTCCAAACAGAAGTATATGTACCTTTTGATGCTGTATTAAGAGAAAAAGGAACTTTGCTTAAAATTGATTGGTTGGATACTGTTTGTGGAATTCAAGTGGACACAGGTTCTGATGTAATTTATACAGATGTATATGATGTGCATGGTAATGTTGTTGCTCATGATTTCAATAAAGGAAATCTCTCGGCGTTGATAGCAGAGTTGACTTTTGAATTACCTTCTTCGTTGGCACATGATAGAGAATTCTTGAAGAAAATAGACTTGTTGGATTTCCCAGGGGCACGTTCTCGAGAAAAATTCAAGGAGGCAGACATTCATACTGTATTGCCAAAGATTTTGCGTCGTGGAAAGGTCGCCTATCTGTTTAACAAGTATTCGCGTTCCTTGAAAATCAGTAGCGTTCTCTTCTGTCATCATAATGATCAAAAAGCTGAGGCTACTATTGGTGAAACAATAAATAGTTGGATAGAGGCTAATATTGGTTCTACTCCTAAAGAGCGTACTGCAATGTTGAGTAGTACAAATGGTATTGCTCCATTATTCTTTATTGCCACCAAATTCAATATTGATTTGGAACGGACAAAGATCGATAATCCTTACAATATAGATAAATTGTCTGCCCACTGGAACAGATTTGATACTGTGTATCCAGAGATAATCAAGCCAAATAAATGGCTTGATGACTGGGTAGTGGCAGGAGGTCAATTCAGAACTTCTGCATTTCAAAATATTTATCCATTGCGCGATTTTTATTGGTCTGGAAAAACCAATGTTTTTGATGGATATAGTGATGGAAATATGAAGTCTGCAGAAAAGAGTGTTCATGTTTTTACGGATTATCCTGATTATTTTGAAAATCTGAAGGAAAGTTTCTTGCAGGATGATTTTGTGAAAAAACATTTTGCAAATCCTGAACAGACATGGAACGATGTGGCTACCATAAACAATGATGGCTCCAAAGCCATTATACGCAACTTGGATTCTATTGCTGATTTCTTGGATGAGGCAAGAAGAAAGAAGTATTTGACAGAATTGCAAAGTATCAGACAAGAAATGTATAAGGCATTATCTGTGTATTTTGAACCAGAAGAAGATGAAGCGAAAAACCAGAAGGTAAAGAAAATAGCCAGTGACATCAAACTTTCCTTGTCATTATCTGTTGGTGCCAATCCGGAAGTCTTTGGCAAAATCATAGATACATTAATGGTTCCTGTAGGCGATTTGAGAAATATTGTTTATAATATTATCATCTGCCATTCTGATGAGCCTAAGGACTTTACAATGGTCAACTTTATCAGGAAGATGATAGGTATAGATGTGAATGACACTAAGCAAGCAAACATACAAAAGTTGTGCGATTATTATAATTGTGATGTAGTCCAGATAGATGAAGATCTGAAGGAACAAGGAAGTTCGGTAGAAGAAGTCGTTTCCGTGGAAACAGAATCGCTGACAACGGTTGCGGATGTTGTTACAAAACACATAATAGATTATTGGAATACTTTCTTAAATCATCGGGTAAAGTTGTTGGAAACGATGCTTCCACATGCTGATGAAGTTGTGTTTATGCTTACATCATTGTTGAAGAAACTTGAGGTGAGAAAGATAATTTCAGAAAAGATAAATCGTTATTGCAATGTGTTTAGCGTGAATGAACAACCCAATGCAATTGCGGATTATGCTTCATTGACCTTGAATAACTTTGTAAGTTCTGTTGGTAGAAATTACATTGCCGACAATGATTTGGAATCTATTCGTTCGAAGGCTGATAAATGTCATGTCAAAGTGGATTTAAGTCCACAGGCATGGAATGTTATAAGAAAACCTCAGTCGTTATTGGCTACTCTTCAAGCTTTTGATGATGCAGCGAATCTGAATAAAGTAAGTAAGGCATCCTTGATGAAACTTCCACTTTGGGATAACTTCCAACGGTGGGAAAATCTTGTAACAGTAGGTCTGCTTTATGCAAGTGATATTTCTCATGTTGATCCTATAGCCAATGCCAAGGTTAAGGAGCTATTGGAGGAGTGTGATAAACTTTATAAGGTTTAATAATTATGGCAGAACATATATTTAAAGGGAAACGAAAACTTTGTTTTACGGAAGTTGTCGATTTTACCGACTATCAGGGAATAGGTCATGACCCTTTATATAAAAGGTATGATAGCGTATTTAGTGTTGTTAAGCGTGTCGTTCCACCTGAATATCAACATTTTTTAGCTACGCCGCAATATATTGAAGAGGAAGACCGGATATGTTGGCATATCAATGATTGGGAGGAAAGTCCTGTGAAATTGACAGAGCTGACGGGGGGGCTGCGTGAAAGATATAATCGAATCAAGGATGATACGATTCGTGCTTATCAACTTGCAGCCCAGAATACTAATGGTGAGGACTTGACAATACTTGCTGGTGCCATAAAGTACAGGGATGATGACCGTATTTATTGCTGTGACGACAAGGTATATCTTGTGGCATGGGGAATGACACCTGATATCAGACAGCACAAGGTGAATGGTTCTATTATTCATGAATTCCCATTTATCAAGAAGTTTAAGATAGCTTTTGAGGCAGGAGCACATGGACAGTTCGTGTCAAAACTAGATAAAACGATGACACGTGCTGAGGGCTTTGTACTTTCTCAAAGAGATCTGCCACAGATATCTGTCGATGAGGGCTGGAATTTTGAGGGCTGGAATCCTTCTCCCTTTGGAGTGGAAGTAAAATCAGACTTAAATTTTAAGGCTATATATAGTGAGGAAATAGTAGAACTTCCCCCTGTTATACCTATGTCTGAACCGCAGGAGACAAAGTCCTATACATGCCATTTTAATGCTGGAAAATATGGAAGTTTGGAAGGTTCTGAGAATGTAAGGAAAGAGGCAAATACGACATTAAGTAGCTCAGAGATACCACAAGTAAAAGCCAATGCAGGATATGAATTCAAGGGATGGAATGTATCTCCTGTAAATATGCTTGTAGATGGCGACAAAAGTTTTATTGCCCAGTATAAGCGGATTCCTTGGTATAGACGTTTATGGCTCTGGCTGACAGGTCTGTTTGCCGGACGTGGTTGCCTAAAGTGGTTGTTGTGGCTTCTGCTCTTTGTCTTTGCCTTATTGTTGTTGTCTCTTTTTATGCGTTCTTGTGTAGGATGTGGCCATCATGAGGTTAATGGTGTAGCACCATTAGACTCAACAACAACATCGGATGGGCGTGTGGTAGAGGATAACGGACGGATTCATCCAATAACAGGTGATGATGGTAAGCTGCCTGATGCAAGTTGTATAGTAGCTCCTGTTTTGGATGAAGATGGTGAAGAATTGCCTATTATCCGGCAACCGGGAGTACCAAATACAATTGCCAATCGCTTGTTCCTCTTTATGGAGAACGAAAATGATAATGTGGATGCTTTGGCGCAAGATTTCAAGAAAGTCTATTCGGAAGACAAGTATTCGATTATCGGGTATGACAAGGAAGTAAAACTCTTGATTGTTCAGATTCCTGAAAATGAGCGTAACCATATAAGGCAAACAATAAATGCTAAGATCCCGAATCATAAGTTTATTGTTTTCGATGAGGAGATATATGAACTCAATGGACATGTGAGTGCTTCTACTGCAGATGCAGGATGGCATCTTAATGCTATCCATCTGAAAGAGGGTTGGCGTATTACCAAAGGGTCACCACAGGTGAAAGTGGCAGTTGTAGATGATGGTATAGAGGCTGGACATCCTATGTTTGAGGGACGTATAGAAGATGCTTATAATGTATTCACCCAGAATAATGATTTGAGTCTTGGGGTAGGTCATGGAACTCATACGGCTGGACTTGCTGTCGGTAGTGCAGACTTCTACAGTAAGGGTGCTTCTGGTGTGGCTCCTAATTGTAAGCTTATGCCAATTCAGGTATTTGACAACAAACGGTGTCCGTTGTCTGCTCTAGTTGCCGGGACTATGTATGCAATTCATCATGAGGCAGATGTCGTAAATTTGTCTGTAGGACCAACGTTTAAAGGTTTGAATCAGCTCCCTGTTGAACAGCAAAACGAAATAGCTCGGCAACAGTTTAAAAATGTTGAAAAGCTGTGGGCTCGTGTTTGTTCTATAGCTGCAAAGAAAAATTGTATATTAGTCTTTGCAGCAGGTAATGATGATATATTATCAAGCATTCCACCGGAAAACAGAAATGAGTCTTCTATTGTCGTGGCAGCCGTCGATAGAAATCTGTATCCCACGGACTTTACCAATTATGGTCCGTGCTCGGATATATCAGCGCCAGGAAAAAGCATTTACAGTTCATATCCACGGGGTGATTTCAAGTCTTTTGACGGAACAAGCATGGCTGCACCGATAGTTACGGGTACGATAGCCTTGATGAAATCAATCAAGAAAGATTTGACTGTTGTACAGGCAAGGAATGTCTTATATAAGACTGGCTCGGATGTGTATGGATTTATGCCGCCAATGGTGCTTGTGGACAAAGCTCTTGCAGGAGTTAAGCGTGGAGATTTTAGTACTCCGAAAAAACGGATAATGAAATCTGTGCCAAATGGTGGTGGTGATGAATCTGCTGCCAATAAGGGTGCTCCAATATCTACGGCTCCAGTGGCAGATGTTCCTTCACCGTCACAACAGAAAGGAGATGAAACTGATTATGATGCTATTCGGAGAAAGATAGCTGAGTATAAAAGGAAGATAAGCGAGTTAGAAAAATTATTACCATAAAAAATAGAATAGTATGGATGAACAACTAAAATTTTCATGGGGGCACATTATTGCATTTCTTGCTCTCATATTTATAAGTTACATAACCTTCGTTGGTGAGGTTTATATGACAGATGGTGACTTTACGAAAGCTGCTATAAAAATGGTGGTGGTAGATATCGTTTTGGCTATTTTTTTTATTGGTTCTCAAATGGCAAAGGCTACGGCTCACAAATTTTCTAAAAGGATTTGGTTGGAGCGAATAGGTGTATTTACTTCTCCAATCATATTCGTAGTATGTATGGTACCATATTTCCATTTTTGGACGGTGCATAGTCATAATGAAAAGATAATCAGTAATTTTACAAATGCTATAAATGCTTCAAATCAGATGTTTACTGATTATGAAAAATATGCCAATGATCGTATTGGTAATTATCAGCATATGCTTGAAAGAGTAATTTCTAATAGGAGTATTCATCCTGAGCAATTTGCTGCTTGTGGCTTTAGTGAAGGAGATGAACAGATTAAAAAAGAGAATATGCTGAAGATTTTGCATTTGCAACTTTTGTCTAATAATTACGATTCTCTGAGAACTTCGGCAAATAAATGGATTGAGTCTTCAAGTAGAGGGGCAAGTACTTGGAATGTGTTTTTACTTGGTAATACAAAAGAGATAAAGTCTGCTATAAAAGATTGGAATCATCAGCTGTGTGTGTTCTCTGAAAAGAAATTATCCAATGAAGAGTTTCCAGGTAATGGAGTTCATCAGAATCTTGAACACTCTGGTATGAATTCTTCTCACAAGAATTCTCTTTCTGGTAAAATTTTGGTTCATGAGGGAAAAAGCGAGAGGGTGATAAAGGAGAATATTAATTCTCCTTACAATAGAGTTGCGGCTTTTGATGAATCGAGTCAGAGTCTTGAAAAAGTAGAAAAAGGACTTGATGACTTGACAAAATTATTTACTCAAAAGTCTTCTCCTAATATGATGGCAATTGTTACTGCTTTACTTTTGTATATAGCGTTGCTGTTTCCATACATTTTACAGGATCGTCATACCAAGAGTGTTTACAGACTTATTGGTATGGAGAAAGGATACAAAAAAGGAAAGGACGGAATTGATATAGACACTTCTTATAATGGGAAATCAATATCCGAAAAGACAGATTCGAACGATGATTATGATTCATTTACTCTTTAATAATAAAAGTTATGAGTAGAAAAAAAGATATTTTGACAAACCTTAGAGAATATAGCTCAGATCAAATAGCTGAGGCTATAAATGATGGTGTTGTTACTTTATATGAACTAAGTAAAAGTGGTAACTTAACTCCTTTGATGCGCAGACATATTGAGGAAAAGTTGGCTACAGGCACTCCTGATATTGTAACTAAAGATTTTCCTAAACAGGAATCAGTGCAATCAGATAATGCAAAAGCTTCTGTAGATAATGTGGAAGTTATATCTAACCAAGAAAAGAAAGAAATTGAAGATAAAATGAAAGTGGTAACTGTTCCTGAGGTCGTTATTCCTGAAGCAGTCATTGAACCAGTGGAGCAAGCATCAGAATATTCTGCAAATACAGAGGAACAAGAACGGCCCGTGTATGATGAAGAACCTTCAAATAGGGGAATGTTTAAGCGCCCGTTCTCTTTTCATGGGCGCATTAGAAGATTAGAATATGGACTTTCGTTACTTCTGGTTTACTTTTATGCTTTTATGGTTGGGGCTATTTTATATGTTGTAACAAATGGAAATTCTAGTGAAGGTTCAATTTATGTTTTTTTAATACCGGGCTATTGGTTTATATGGGCGCAAGGCGCGAAACGATGCCATGATAGAAATAACTCTGGCTGGTATCAAATAATCCCTTTTTATGGTTTTTGGATGCTATTCGCAGATGGTGATGAAGGTGAGAATGATTATGGAGATAATCCTAAAGGAAAATAATAACATAAAAACAATATAAAAATGCCGAATAAACAAGCGATAATAGAGAATGTCGATATGTATTCTCCTGATGATTTGGTAAAATTCATTAAGGAGGGTATTGTTACATTTGATGAATTATGTGAAGAGACCGAAGGTTATTTCTCTGCTTCTGCTAGACGTGAGGTAGAGAGAAGACTTGCAGGTTCAGAAGAGAATGATTGGCATACGGCCAAGTCTTCTAATTCAAAGGAAGCATTGAAACATTTCCTTTCTATTTATACTGATAGCGTTCATCGAGATGAAGCTATGGAGTTGATAAATGAACTTAAAAATGTTCAAACAAAGATACAAGGAGCAACAGCTTGGGATACTGTTGACAAAAATAATATAGATGAATTAAAAGCGTTTTGTAAAAATTATCCCAATGATGTGCATTGTAAAGAAGCGAAACAAAGAATTAATCAACTAGTTCGTGATGGTTTTATTGTTTATGATATTGAATCATTAAAAGATCAAATTAAGACCATAGAAACGAGTAAGGAAATCAATAAAAATAGATTGATTTATGAAATAGTTGTGGGATATTTGGATGGTCATAAAATATCTCATGATGATTTCCTAAAACTTATAAAAACAGACCATAATATCTTTGGAGCAGAGATTTTAAATAGTTTTATTAATGATGGATTATTGACTTTTGATGAACTTGTGGATTTAGGCATAGATACTCGTTTCATTCGAAGTCTTGCAAGAAATAGGCATCCACAAGATTTTGAACTTCCGAATAGAAAACTTGAAAGGATAAACAAACTTTCCACAGAGGTGTATTTCTGGGGAATACCTTCTTCCGGTAAAAGTTGTGCTTTAGGGGCAATACTGAGTGTTGCAAATAATGGTCATGTGGCTAAAACAATGATGAAAGACAACGATTGTATAGGTTATGGCTATATGAATCGACTAAGTTCCCTGTTTACTACAGGGGATGTAAGTGTTGTGCCAGGTAAAACCCCTACGATAGCTACTTATGAAATGGGATTTGATTTGGAAGATAATGAGGGTAAGGTACATCCATTGACTTGCATGGATTTAGCTGGTGAATTAATGAGGTGTATGTATAGATCTGATGCAGGTGAAAACCTCTCTGATGAAGAGTTAGAGACATTGGATATCTTGACTAATGCTCTTATAGATCCTAAAACAAGAACCAAAAATAAGAAGATACATTTCTTTGTGATGGAATATGGCGCAGAGGATAGAGAGTATGATGGGTTGAAACAAGATGTATATCTTAATGGAGCTTTGCAATATATAAAGAGGACAGGTATATTTAAGGATGATACCGTTGCAATATATATTATTATAACAAAAGTAGATAAAGCACATGCTCCTCAAGGACAACTTGGTTCTATTCTAAAAACTTATATATCAGATAATTATGGCGGTTTCTATAATGGTCTGGTAAGAATTTGTAAGGATTACGAGATAAATAATGGATGTGTTGAGATAATTCCTTTCTCTTTGGGACAGGTTTGTTTTCAAGATTATTGCCTCTTTGATGAAAAGCCTGCAGCTAATATCGTCAAAAAATTATTAGTGCGTACTAAAGGATTTAAAAATGATCGTATTCATAGTGGACTAAATTTTCTTAAGAAATGAAAAAGTTAGGATTTGTTATAAAGGTTGTAAGTGATGGCGTATATGAGCCTCTTATATGTAATAATGGTTCGTGGATAAAAAAAGTAATCGATCCGCGACACTATTTACGTATGTTCTCTGGTCTTGTTGGAACAGAAAATATTATAACTGCTATGTCTTTTAGTGAGTATGGTTGTTATATCATGCTACTAAGAGATATTCCAGGACATGCAGGTGATTGTCTTAGTGCTTGGCTATTTATACCTTCTAATATAGATATAGAAGATAGTCAAGTTATGGAGGCGTATCAATTTGCAAAAAGCGTACTGGTTCAATCCAGTGTTGCGGCAGTTAAGGATGAGGCTAATGTTTTTTTTGATAAAGAATATGAGATAAAAAAAATAAGTAGCCAATATTCTCCATCTATGGGGGAAAAATTAGGCTTGCGCTATGTAAATAGTGAAGGTGAACTTTTGGAATTACTTGGCAAGAAACGCTATCAAGAATATTATTCGCAGTTTAAAGCGATATTTATTTTGGATAGAAAATCTGAGGTTAAAGTGAATTCAGAAGGTGCCTTGTCTTTTGGCGATTTGACGAAACAACCATTGGAGGAATATTGCATATTTACGCCTCCAACAGATAGGGATCTCTCAGAGATGGGGCAAGGTACTAAAATTATATTCCGAAATGGAAGGATTTTTGAATCTCAGATATCCATAAAGAAAGGAAGTCGAGTGGAACTCTTTGCTCGTCGTAATGGCTTTGAAGATATATCTTTAAAGACTATTCTAGTAGATGAGGAGGTTAAGTCGTTTCCTCATGTTGGTCATTTAAAATGGAAAAAGAATATAGATAAGACTTTCTTTGATATTCGTAATTCTGATGGGGAAAAGATTGAGGTTGAGAAGATAATGATAGCCGGTTTTGACATAACCAATCAACCAACTTCTTTTTCAGAAGAAGAATGTCGTAATGCAAAGGTAAAGATTTCGGCTAATAGATATGAGCCCTGGGAATCTACTGTGGATTTTTTGAATCTTCAAGAAAGATTGAAGGTTACGTTGCATAGAGCAGAAAGGAAAAGGGAATACACTATAATCCTTGCAAATGGTAAGAAAGCAGATATGACCTTGAAGTCTAAGAATTTCGATGGATTGGGTAACTCTCCTTTGGAGGGCTATTCTTTTGACGGAAGAATTCTTCAGACTAGTCTTGGATACAGAATAAAGTATTGGTTTTATGGCATTCTTACTGTGGTGGTCTTGGTTTTAGGAATTGCAGGTTTTAATGAAATGGATAATTGGTGGGATACTCATAACTTCAAATGGGGGCTGCCACCATGGGAAGAGACAATTTGTCCTACAGATACTTCAGATGTAGATTCTGTGAGGTATACGGAAACTCCTGATTCTGCAGCTGTTGTTTATTTGAACAATAACGAGAAATGGAGTAAGGATAGTCTTGAGAATTATGCTGTAACACAAAATTTATATACACAACTTATAAA
>ERZ1026862.1423-NODE-1423-length-14114-cov-7.663490_pt1 | contig 14114 bp, 10 predicted proteins | sample MGYA00380161_ERZ1026862 | MGnify/ENA primary metagenome ERZ1026862 (study PRJEB33269, sample SAMEA4719797) | human gut metagenome | biome: human-associated habitat; feature: organic feature; material: feces | place: Cameroon | collected 2013-10 ... | reverse complement strand
CACAGAGTAGATCGTCGGCAGTGTCAGATGTGTATAAGAGACAGCCGGTAACCCGGAAAAGGCGCGGTAAGCGCCGCCTCCGGGCAAGATATACGCTCTTTAAACATTCTAAAATCACTCTTACAAATACGAAAAACAAAACAATTCATATAAACAATATTTCATTATTATTGAATAACAATTTTTGTGGTGCAAAACCATAAATACCAATATATATTGGCCCATTCACAAATACATGGTGGCATTTTAAGTAATGCCGTTAAAAAGCATGACTATTAACTTTTAAAGTATAAGCGTAGTCATACAGTTAGCTGAGAGCAAAATGGCAACGATCATCCCAACCATCGGAAGCTGCGGTAACAAGATTACTGCCGGAGAAAAGCGTCTTGCGAGAATTTTTGAAAGCAATCTGAGTAGCGATTGTACTTGTTGGTATGACATTCCTACTGGCGAAAAACAAACACATCCTGATTTCATCATTCTGGATCCTCAGCGAGGGCTGCTTTTTATTGAAGTGAAGGACTGGTATATTTCAAAAATAAAATCCGCTAATAAAACACATGTGATATATGAAACATCAGATGGTGACATTTCTCTAACCCATCCCATAGAACAGGTCAGACAATATTCTTACGGCGCAATTAACTATCTAAAGCGGGACCCACAACTTCTTCAGGACAACGAAAAATATAAAGGACAATTTTGCGCCCCCTACGGTCATGGAGTCTACCTCAGTAATATTACACGTAAGCAGTTAGATAAATACTTTTCCAATAGTGATATTTTTCCTTCTGATATCGTGATTTGTAAAGATGAAATCACCGAGTTTATGTCATCTGAAGAAATATCATTACGCCTATTTTCTTTGGTCAAACATACATTTTCTAAAGAGATAAGTAATAAGCAAGTAGATCGTATACGTTGGCATTTATACCCTGAAATTCGCATCACCCACGCTCTCGATAAACCAGAGAGTTCTGCCAAACCAATATCTGTACTCCGAACGCCGAATATTATAAAAATAATGGATACTCAGCAAGAATTACTCGCCAGAAGCCTTGGTGAGGGGCATCGGATAATTCACGGCGTCGCCGGCTCAGGTAAAACCTTAATTCTCCTTTATCGTTGCCTACACCTGGCGAAAGATAATAATTTAAAGAAACCTATTCTTGTCGTGTGTTATAATATAATGCTGGCCCAAAAATTAAAATCTCTAATAAAAAGCCATCAACTTACGGTTCCGGTTGAAATTACCAACTTCCATGCATGGTGTTATAAGCAAGCAAAAATTAAAAATATTCTCCCTAACTCAAAGCAAAATTTTATAGAAAACCTTGAGCAAGCTGTTATTACTGGTTTTCAAAATAAAACAATAGCAGCAGAACAATATAGTGCGGTATTAATTGATGAGGGGCATGATTTTAAACAGGATTGGCTAAAAATACTTTCTGGAATGGTTGATAGCGAAACTAACTATCTATTATTTCTATATGACGATGCGCAATCAATTTATCAGAAAAAAAGCTCACTTGATTTTACGCTTTCCAGCGTTGGTATCAAAGCTCAAGGGCGTACAACTATTCTTGACATCAATTATCGAAATACACAGCAGATTCTCCACTTTGCTACCAGCATTGCATTTGATTATTTAAATGATCATATTGAGGATAACTTTAAATATCATAAACCAGATGCTGGTGGACTTCAAGGCCAGGTTCCAAACATGCTTGTTTTTGATAACCACCAACAAGAAATCATCCATATAATTAAATGGCTAAAGCAACAACATCATACTGGTGTTAGCTGGAATGACATGGCTATATTATGTCCCTCGACCGCACATCTTTCTGCAATATTAGTAAAAGAGTTAAGGGATTCAAAAATCCCGCACTACTTTATAGCAAGCTCGGAAGATAAAAAACGCTACTCACCACAAAGCGATTTTTTGTCTATTATACCTTTGCCTAGTAGCAAAGGTCTCGAGTTTCATTCAGTCGCAGTGATAGATAGTTCAAACATAATGGGTAATAGCGATGATCTCAGCGACGAGATCAAGCGACTATATGTTGGTTTCACTCGGGCAACCAATAATTTGCTTGTGACTTTACATCAAAAAAATGTGCTCAGCAGACATTTAACCTCAACTTATAATCAAATCTATAACAATGCATAGTAGCCCCCTGTCACTCATCAAAAAACACCATCCCCTTATACGGCTGCTCGCGGCAGGCGGCCAGCCGCTGGGCGAGACTGCCGACGTGCAGCTCCAGCTTATGGCCATCGGGATCGAGGAAATAGTGCGAGGCACCTTCGCTACGGTTCAGCTTCCAGATCGCCACGCCGGCAGCCTCAAGGCGGGCGGCGAAGCTAGCAAAATCGGCTTCGCTAATACTAAACGCATAATGGGTGTAGTCGCTCTCTTCCGGCGGAGTAACGCGCCGCTGCGGATCCAGCGACAGGCACAGCCACAGATCGCCGCAGGAGAGATAAGCCCCGCTGTCCCAGCGGGCATGCAGCGTCATGCCCAGTAGCTGCTGATAAAACGCCACGCTCGGCGCCAGCTGGCTGACTGCCAGGGTCAGGTGATTCAGTCCACTCAGCATGTCTGTTCCTCCAGTGAATTCACAATGAACTGACGCAGCCATTGATGCGCCGGGTCGCGGTGCCAGCGCTCGTGCCACAGCATCAGCATTTCAAAGCCGGCGACCGCCAGCGGCGGCTCGACGACCACCAGCCCGCTCTGCCCGCGCACCAGCCGCTCCGGCAGGACCGCCACCAGATCGCTATTGCGCAGGGTCTCCAGCATAAACAGGAAATGTGGCACGGAAAGGACAACCCGCCGCGCCAGGCCAAGATTCGCCAGCGCGGTATCGGTCGCCGCGCTGAAGCCGCCCCCGTCCGGGGAGACGATCACGTGCTCCAGCTGACAGAACGTTTCCAGGCTAAGCCCAGGCCGCAGCGCCGAATGTTCCGCCCGGCCAGCCAGCACGTAGCGTTCGCGAAACAGCAGGCGCTGATGCAGCCCCGGCGGCGCGCCCTCGCGGGTATGAAAGAAAAGATCTACTGTATCGCTGGCCGCCTGCTGCTCCAGCCGCGCCGGCTGCAGTTCGAATACCGCCAGCCGACTGCCGGGAGAGGCCTAGCGTAACCCAGCCAGCATCGGCAGGAGGATCGCCGAGGCCATATAGTCCGTCGCCGCCACCCGCCAGGTCTCCGCCGCCGTGGCCGGATCAAAAGGGCTGACCGGCGCCACCGCCTGCTCCAGCGCGGCTAACGCAGCGCGCAACGGCTGACGAAGCTCATCGGCGCGGGCGGTGGGCTGCATGCCGCGCGGGCCCGGCATCAGCAGCGGATCGGCGAAAATCTCCCGCAGCCTGGCGAGCTGAATACTTACCGAGGGCTGCGACAGATTCAGCCGCTGCGCCGCCCGGGTAACGTTGTTTTCGCTAAGCAGCACATCCAGGGTGCGCAACAGATTGAGATCCAGACGCTGTAAATTAATCACGACTATACCGGGAATTTAAGTAATTAATTTCTACTATAGCGTCAGCTTTCCTACTCTGCAGCTCTCCATACGCCAGAGGTGATATTATGAAAGTACTGCTGATTTACGCCCATCCGGAACCGCGCTCGCTCAATGGCGCGCTGAAAAATTTCGCCATTCGCCATCTGCAGCAGGCCGGGCATGAAGTGCAGGTTTCTGATCTCTATGCCATGCGCTGGAAGGCCGGGTATGACGCCGACGACAGCGGCGCGCCGCCGGTCGGCGAGTTCTGGCGGCCGACCCTCGATTCCAAACAGGCCTTTGCCCAGGGCACCCAAAGTGCGGATATCGTAGCCGAGCAGGAAAAGCTGCTGTGGGCCGATACGGTGATTTTTCAGTTCCCGCTATGGTGGTTCTCGATGCCCGCCATCATGAAGGGCTGGATCGACCGGGTGTACGCCTGGGGCTTTGCCTATGGCGTCGGCGAGCACAGCGACCGCCACTGGGGCGATCGCTACGGGGAAGGCACTTTCGTCGGCAAACGGGCGATGCTGATCGTCACCGCCGGCGGCTGGGCGGAACACTATTCACCGCGCGGGATCAATGGCCCCATCGACGACATCCTGTTCCCCATTCAGCACGGTATGCTGTTCTATCCCGGCTTTGAGGTGCTTCCCCCGCTGGTGTTCTACCGCACGGATAAAACCGATGCCGGGCAGTTCGCCGATCAGTGCGCCGCCCTGGCCGAGCGGCTGGACACGCTGTGGCAAACCGAGCCCATTCCATTCCGCCGCCAGAATCATGGCGATTATCTGATCCCGTCGCTGACGCTGCGCCCGGAGCTGGCGCCGGGGCAAAGCGGCCTGGCGGTGCATTTGCGTAGCGAATAACTGGCTATCCCGTCTTCGCCCCCGAGGACGGGTCATTTACCCGGCTCTCTCCAGTCCCAGCATGCCTCGCGCCTGGATAAAGCACAGCAGCAATACGCCCCACAGCGCCATCGTCAGATAGGGGCTGATACCGAGGATATTGAACCCACTCTCAATAATCTGCAGCAGGAACAGCGCGAGCACCATCCCAACGATGCGCCCGCTACCGCCATCCGGATTCACGCCGCCAAGCACCGCCGCGAGGATCGACACCAGCAAATACGATTCCCCATAAGATGCTTTGGCTGAGTTCAGCTTCGACATCATCAGAAACGCAGCCACCGCGCAGAGCAGGGCCGAGATGACATATACCCACATCAACACCCGCCGGGTATTGATCCCGGAATAATGGGTCGCCCGTTCGTTGGATCCGATCAACATGATCGCCCGACCCAGCGGGCTTTTCTCCAGCAGCACCCACAGCCCGGCCGCCACCACCGCAAAAAGCCACATTGGCAGCGGAATACCGAACCACTGGGCGTGATTCAGCCACAGCACCCACTGCGGATAGTTAGCGATGGCGCTGCCGCCGGTGATCAGAATATTTATCCCTTTGAGCAGGGTCATCATGCCAAGGGTAGCCAGGATCGGCGAAACGCGGATCCCGGCGATCAATATCCCGTTGCACAGGCCAATGATCATCGCCGCCCCTCCGCCGGCCAGCAGCGTCGCCAGCGCGGTAGCGCCCCCAGGCGGATAGCTCGTCGCCACCCAGGCCATCACCAGCGAGCAGGCGTTAGCCGTCGCGATAATTGACAAATTAATGCCGCCGCAAAGCATAGTCATGGCCATCGCCAGCGCCAGGATCCCCAGCACCGGCATTTGCGAGGCAATCGACTGGAAATTGCTGACAGACCAGAAGATGTTTGGCATGGCGATGCTAAAGGCGATAACCATCAGCAGCAGCAGGCCGATCAGGTAAAACTCAACGTTGTTGCGCCACGATTTTTTCATAACAAGCTCCGGTTCTGATGCTGGCTCCATGCCGTTACGCTGATGCTGACGACGATGATCGCCCCAGTGATCAGGGTCTGCCAGTAGGAGGAGACCCCTAGCAGGTTCAGGCCGTTCTGCATCACCGCCAGTAAAATCACCCCCAGCAGCGTACCGGTGAGAGTTCCGCGCCCGCCAATCAGGCTGGTGCCGCCCAGCACCACCGCCGCCAGCACCGTCAGCTCATAGCCCAGCAGTGAATCCGGCGCAACGGTCATCACTGTCCACGCCTGCACGACACCTGCGGCCCCCGACATTAGCCCCATATAGCCATAAACGAACAGCTGCAGGCGGAGCACGCTGAAGCCGACGCGGCTGGCGGATTCCCGGTTGCCGCCCATGGCATAGATCTTGCGGCCAACGGTGGTGAAATTCATGATAAACGCGGTCAACAGCACCACGACGATCATCGTCAGCAGCGGCAGCCCCAGGCCGTAATCGTAACCATCGGCATCGGTATATTTGAACAGCATAACCCCCTTTTCAAACCACGGAGGGAAGTCGTAGAGCCAGACACCTTTGCTTAACCACAGCAGCAAACCGTAGAAAATGTTGAGCGTAGAAATGGTGATAATGATCGAGGGCACCCGCAGACGATTAACCAACAGCGCGTTCACCAGCCCCAGCAGCACGCCGATGCCGCCGGCAAGCACAAAAGCCACCGCGAAGTTGCCGCCTACTTTTTGCAGCATCACCACCATGCCGTACTGGGCGATAATGGTCATAGCCGGGAAGGAGATATCAATCCCGCCGGCGATCAGCACCACGAACAGACCACAGGCGAGAATGGTCAGCATCGCATAGTTATTAGCGAGGTCGTAAAGATTGCCGAAAGTGAAAAATTCCTCACTGCGCCAGCCCAGCAGCAGGCACAGCGCAGTAATGAACATGCCTAACCAGAATTCATGTCGTTTCAACAGATTAGCCATTGACCACCTCCGCTATCTGCTGCTGGGTACTGCTGTCCGGCAGGAAGCTATGGGTCAACTCGCCCTGCTTCATCACCAGGATGCGATGACTCTGGTACCACGCCTCTTCAATCTCGTCGCAAATCATCAGCACGGCGATACCATGGGCAGCCAAATCGCTGATGATATGATAGATCCCGGCTTTGTTTGCGATATCCACCCCCACGGTTGGGCTATCAAGGATCAGCAGCTTAGGAGAGATCGCCAGCCATTTGGCGATAGAAACGCGCTGGGCATTACCACCGGAGAGGGTATTCACCGGCAGATGCGTATCCGGCGCCTTAATGGTCAACGCGTTGACCATTCTTGCGACCAGCTGCTGAGCTTTACTATCACTCAATAGTCCGCAAGCGCCTTTCACTTTATGAAACACGGTGCTGATAATGTTGTTTTCAATCGACTGACTCATCACCAGGCCGCGCGACATACGGTCCTCGGAGACATAGCCGATACCGTGGCGGATAGCGTCCTGATTGCTACGCAACCGCACCGGCTGGCCATTTATCAGGATCTCGCCGCTGTCAGGGCGGGTCATGCCGAAAAGGCTCAGGCACAGCTCTGTTCGCCCGGCGCCCAACAGGCCGACTATCGACACCACTTCTCCGGCTTCGACCTTCAGGGAGACGTTATGATATTCCCCCTTGCGGCTGAGATTGCGCACCTCCAGCACCGGCGTACTGCCCTGCCCCTGCCACAGATCGCGCACCTGATAGTCAAACTCCTGGCCCGTCATCAGAAAACCGAGCCGGCGGGTGGTTACCTCTGCCGCCGGCATGGTGCCGACCAGATTGCCATCCTTCAGCACGCTGATGCGGTCCGATACGGCCATGACCTCTTCCAGACGGTGGCTTACGAAGACGATGCAGATCCCCCTCTCACGCAGCTGGCGCACCACATGCAATAGTCCCTCCACTTCCTGATGGGTCAATGAGGCCGTGGGTTCATCCATAATGATAAGCCGGGCATCCTGCGCCAGCGCGCGGCAGATAGCCACCAGCTGACAGCGAGCGATGGAGAGCGATTCCACGGCGGCATCCAGCGGCAGCGAGACGTTAATACTGCGCATCGCCTGCTCCGCACTGCGTCGCAGTTCGCTGCGCCTCACCAGCACGCCGCGATGATAGTGGTTTATAGCAATGTTCTCCCACACGCTGAGATTGGGAAACAGCGACAGATCCTGATAAATCACCTGGATCCCATGGGCGACAGAGGCCGCTGGCGTCAGTTTGGGCCACGTCTTGCCGCCCAGCGTCATCGCTGCGCCCTCATCCGGGCGATAGACGCCAGAGATAATTTTGATCAACGTCGACTTCCCGCAACCGTTCTGCCCGGCCAGGCAGTGCACTTCTCCGGGCATAAAGTCGATGCTGATATCATTGAGCGCGCGGTTGGCGTGGAAGGTTTTGCTGACGTGTCGAAGGGAAAGGAAAGGTTCCATAGCATCCCCTGGCTGGTTAAGCCGGGGCGGCTGGCGCCCCGGAAGGTGGATTAGTAGAGCGAATCAATATTGTCTTTATTTACCAGCAGCACTTTATGGAAGCGGATAATATGCTTGTCGCTATCGACCTCCGCTTTACCGAGCTCTTTCAGTTCAAATCCCGGCTCAATGGTTTTGCCGTTCAGCAGGGTGCTGGCGACGGCCGCGAGGGCATAGCCGGCTGTCGCCGGATCGTAGGTGATCCCTTCGGTAATATCGCCGCTCTTAATAAGAGAGGCCGCCTGCGAGGGGATCATCATCCCGTAGACCGCGACTTTATTTTTCGCACGCTTCTCTTTCACCGCGCGCCCCGCGCCAATCGGGCCATTCGAACCAAAAGAGACCACCGCTTTCAGATCCGGGTAAGTTTTCATCAGATCGAGCGTGGTACGGCGGGAATCATCAACACTTTCCGCCACCGGCATTCGGCGGGTGACTTCATGCATGTCCGGGTAATGTTCTTTTTGGTATTTCACCAGCAGATCGGCCCACAGGTTGTGCTGCGGTACCGTAAGGCTACCGACATAGATAACGTAGCCGCCTTTGCCACCCATCCGCTTGGCCATATGCTCCACGTATTCAGCAGCGAACTTCTCGTTATCGATTATCTCCACATCCCAGTTGGCGCTCGGCTGCCCGGGCGATTCGTTGGTCAGTACCACGATGCCGGCGTCACGGGCTTTTTTGAATACCGGCTCCAGCACGTTGGCATCGTTAGGCACGATAGTGATGGCATCCACTTTACGTGCAATCAGGTCCTCAATAATTTTCACCTGCTGCGGCGCATCGGTGCTGGACGGCCCTACCTGGGAGGCGTTGAGGTTAAACTCTTTCCCGGCCTGGACTACCCCTTCCCCCATCCGGTTAAACCATGGCATGCCGTCCACTTTTGAAATATTGACTACGGTTTTTTCCGCCGCATATACCGGCGCGGAAATAAGCGCAGCCCCCAACAGCAATGATGAAAAAATATTAACGACCAGACGTTTATGCATAATAATTAGCCTCAATACGTTGTAGTCAGACAGGGGTATGACGCAAAGCGGAAAAATAGATAGAAATTGTAATAATGTTAATAATTTAGAAGAGAATAAACACAAGCTGTAACAGCAGACAGGTAATATTCAGCTATAAATATGGATAATAATACTATAATCCTGTGGCGTGAGCTTTTTCACAAAAAAATGCAACATAGTTTGTTGTTCCAGAATAATGATCGGGTCGCAGAGAAAATATATTTTTCCCGCTTCGTTATTTACCGAAAAACAATCACATAAATAACATCAGGAAAAGTATGTGATTTTTGATTGCGCCTCCAGCCCCTTCCGTGGCAGGATACTCCCTATGAACAGAAACGTTATCGTTACCTATCCCCGCCGTTGGTGGCTGCCTGCATAACAGGCGGCACGATACACGTTTCCATTTTCAAAGCCGCCGGAAGGCGGCTTTGGTGTTTTCAGGACGTCTTTCGGCTGAACAGTCTGATAAGGAGTCCCTGATGAACCATCCACAAACCATCCTCACCGGCGACCGCCCGACCGGCCAACTTCATCTTGGCCACTACGTCGGCTCGCTGCGCCAGCGCGTCGCGCTGCAGCATAACCACCAGCAATTTATCCTGATCGCCGACCTGCAAGGGCTCACGGACAACGGCAGCAATCCGCAAAAAATCAGCCACCATATCCTCGAAGTCATGGCCGATTATCTGGCCGTCGGCATCGACCCCAGGCTCACCACTATTTGCCTGCAGTCCGCCCTGCCGGCGCTGGCGGAGCTCAGCGCGCTGTATATGAATATCGTCACCGTCGCCCGCGTAGAACGTAATCCGACGGTCAAAAATGAGATTGCCCAGAAGGGATTCGCCCGCTCGCTGCCGGTGGGTTTTCTCGCCTATCCGATTAGCCAGGCGGCCGATATCACCGCGTTCAAGGCCGAACTGGTGCCGGTGGGCGACGATCAGCTACCGATGATTGAGCAGACCAACGAGATCGTCCACAAGATGAATAGCCTCACCGGCGAGCCGGTGCTGCGCCACTGCAAGGCGCTACTCAGCGAAGTGAGTCGCCTGCCGGGCGTCGATGGCAACGCCAAAATGTCGAAATCGCTGGGCAATACGCTGACGTTATCGGCCACAGAGGAGGAGATCCACCACGCGGTCAGCGCGATGTATACCGACCCGACGCACCTGAGAGTCAGCGATCCGGGGCATGTCGAGGGCAACGTGGTGTTTACCTATCTCGATGCATTCCACAGCGATAAGGCGCGGGTGGCAGAGATGAAAACCCACTATCAACGCGGCGGGCTGGGCGATCGCCAGTGTAAGAATGAGCTGGAGACCTGCTTGCAGACGCTACTGGCGCCGATCCGCGAACGCAGGGCCACTTTTATTCAGGATAAAGGGATGCTGCTGGAGCTGCTGCGCCAGGGCAGCGAACGCGCCCACCACCTCACACAGCAGACGCTGCATGAGGTGAAGCGTGGGCTGGGTCTGCCGGTGCTGTTCTGAGATGGTGAAATACTCCCTGTGCGGATAATTTTGATAACACGCCGACAAGACCCTGTCTTTCGTATGGACAATATCGCCCCGGCTGTTACTATCGCGTTAACGGTAGCTCTCACTATGCGTGTTTCATTAAGGCTAGGATCGCTGATGATGACCACATAAGTAGCCCAGCGAGCGGCTGCGCATCGGCGCGGCAGAGCGCGGCGTCAGCGGCCCTCCCTCCACTTTTTCGTCCTTCGCAAGAAGGACGCTCCGCCCGCCGGAGGAAACACGCGCACCACTCAGCACAGGGAATCAAGCGAGTCGCGTATGGACAAAATAAAGAAACGTTGGGCAGGGTATTTTGTCGGCTTACTGGTGGTGCTCGCCGCCGCCGCATGGTGGCTGCTGCGCCCGCCGGAACTCCCGGCGGGGTTTGCCAGCAGCAACGGCCGAATCGAAGCCACCGAAGTTGATATTGCCAGTAAAATCGCCGGGCGTATCGACACCATTCTGGTCAAAGAGGGTCAGTTCGTGCACCAGGGAGAGGTGCTGGCGAGAATGGATACCCGGGTACTGAACGAGCAGCGTCTTGAAGCCGCCGCGCAAATCAAGGAAGCGGAAAGCGCGGTCCTGGCCGCCAGAGCCTTGCTCGATCAGCGACAAAGTGAAATGCGCGCCAGCGAAGCGGTAGTGAAGCAGCGCCAGGCGGAGCTGGATTCCACGGCGAAACGCCATGTTCGCTCCAACGCCCTCTCCCAGCGTGGCGCCGTCTCCGCCCAGCAGCTGGATGACGATCGCGCGGCCGCAGAGAGCGCCCGCGCGGCGCTGGAATCGGCGAAAGCCCAGGTCTCCGCCGCCCGCGCCGCCATCGAAGCTGCCCGCACCAGCATTATTCAGGCGCAAACCCGCGTCGAAGCCGCCCAGGCGACCGAGCGGCGGATCCTCGCCGATATTGACGATAGCGAGCTGAAAGCCCCTCGCGACGGCCGCATTCAGTATCGCGTCGCTGAGCCAGGCGAAGTCCTGGCCGCCGGTGGCCGGGTACTGAACATGGTCGATCTCGCCGATGTCTATATGACCTTCTTTCTGCCCACCGAACAGGCAGGTCTGCTGGCGCTCGGCAGCGAAGCGCGCTTGGTCCTTGATGCCGCGCCGGATCTGGTGATCCCGGCCAATATCAGCTTTGTCGCCAGCGTCGCCCAGTTCACGCCGAAAACGGTCGAGACCAGCGACGAGCGCCTTAAGCTAATGTTCCGCGTCAAAGCGCGTATCCCGCCGGAGCTGCTGGCGCAGCACCTGGAGTATGTCAAAACCGGCCTGCCCGGTATGGCTTACGTACGGCTGGATAAACAACAACCCTGGCCTGAAGCCCTGGCGGTGAGGTTGCCGCAATGAAACTAACGCCGCAGGATACCTCGCCCCCCGTCGCCCTGCTGGAACACGTTGGTCAGCAGTTTGGCGCCACCATCGCGCTGCGCGATATCAGTCTGGCGATCCCGGCACGGCGTATGGTTGGCCTGATTGGCCCGGACGGCGTCGGCAAATCGAGCCTGCTTTCGCTGATCGCCGGGGCGCGGACCATCGAGCAGGGGAACGTGATGGTGCTTGGCGGCGATATGCGCGATGTGCATCACCGCCGCGAGGTGTGCCCGAAAATCGCGTGGATGCCGCAGGGGCTGGGGAAAAACCTCTATCACACTCTCTCGGTGTATGAAAACGTCGACTTCTTCGCCCGCCTGTTCGGCCACGATAAAGCCGAGCGCGAACTGCGCATCAACGAGCTGCTGCAGAGTACCGGGCTGGCGCCGTTTCGCGATCGCCCCGCCGGAAAACTCTCCGGTGGGATGAAGCAAAAGCTCGGTCTGTGCTGCGCGCTGATCCACGATCCGCAGCTGCTGATCCTTGATGAACCGACCACCGGCGTCGATCCCCTCTCCCGGGCGCAGTTCTGGGAGCTTATCGACAATATTCGTCAGCGCCAGCCGGCGATGAGCGTGCTGGTGGCCACCGCCTACATGGAAGAGGCCGAGCGATTTGACTGGCTGGTGGCGATGAACGCCGGCGAGGTGCTGGCGACCGGCAGCGCCGCAGAGCTCAAAGCCCAGACCGGCAGCCAGACCCTGGAGCAGGCGTTTATCGCCCTGCTGCCAGAAGCACAGCGTCGGGCGCATAGGGCGGTAGTTATCCCACCGCGCGACAGCCGTGAGGAAGAGATCGCCATCGAAGCGCGCGGCCTGACCATGCGCTTCGGCAACTTTGTTGCCGTCGACCACGTTAATTTCCGCATCGCCCGCGGTGAAATCTTCGGCTTCCTCGGCTCCAACGGCTGCGGCAAATCCACCACCATGAAGATGCTCACCGGCCTGCTGCCCGCCAGCGAAGGTGAAGCCTGGCTGTTCGGCCAGCCGGTCGACCCGAAGGATATCGCCACCCGCCAGCGGGTGGGCTATATGTCGCAGGCCTTCTCGCTCTATAGCGAACTGACCGTCCGGCAAAACCTCGAGCTGCACGCCCGCCTGTTCCATATTCCGGACGGCGAAATCCCCGGCCGGGTGGCGGAAATGTGCGAGCGCTTTATGCTGACCGAGGTTGAAGACGCGCTTCCCGTCGATCTGCCGCTGGGGATCCGTCAGCGCCTGTCGTTAGCGGTGGCGGTCATCCATCGCCCGGAGATGCTGATCCTCGACGAGCCGACCTCCGGCGTCGACCCGGTGGCGCGGGATATGTTCTGGCAGCTGATGGTAGACCTCGCGCGGCAGGATCAGGTGACCATTTTTATCTCCACCCACTTTATGAATGAGGCGGAACGCTGCGATCGTATCTCCCTGATGCACGCCGGCAAAGTGCTGGCCAGCGATACGCCGCAGGCGCTGGTCGAGCAGCGCGGTTCAAACAGCCTGGAAGAGGCGTTTATCGCCTGGCTTAAAGAGGCCCAGCCGTCCTCTCCAGTACCAGAAGAACCCACGTCTGCTGTGGCATCGCATTCCGGACACACGGCTCCACGGCAGGCCTTCAGTCTTCGCCGGCTGTTTAGCTATAGCCGCCGCGAGGCGCTGGAGCTGCGCCGCGATCCGGTACGATCGACGCTGGCGCTGCTGGGGACGGTGATCCTGATGTTTATCATGGGGTATGGGATCAGCATGGACGTTGAGGATCTGCGCTTTGCCGTCCTCGACCGCGATCAAACCCTCAGCAGCCAGGGCTGGTCGCAGAATCTCGCTGGCTCACGCTACTTTATCGAACAGGCGCCGCTGCGCAGCTATGACGAACTGGACCGCCGGATGCGCGACGGCGAGCTGGCGGTGGCGATAGAGATCCCGCCGAACTTTGGTCGCGATATCGCCCGCGGCACGCCGGTGCAAATCGGCGTGTGGGTGGACGGCGCGATGCCCAACCGCGCGGAAACCGTGCGCGGCTACGTACAGGCGATGCATCTGGCCTGGCTGCAGGAGATGGCCGGCCGGCAGAGCAGCCCGCAGCGCGATACCTCACTCATCTCCATCGAGACCCGCTATCGCTACAATCCAGACGTGAAGAGCCTGCCGGCCATCGTCCCGGCGGTGATCCCGCTGCTGCTGATGATGATCCCGGCGATGCTCAGCGCCCTGAGCGTAGTGCGTGAGAAAGAGCTCGGATCGATTATCAACTTGTACGTGACGCCAACCACCCGCAGCGAATTCCTGCTCGGCAAGCAGCTGCCTTACATCGTACTGGGGATGTTTAACTTCTTCCTGCTGTGCGCGCTGTCGGTCTTTGTCTTTGGCGTCGCGCATAAGGG
>ERZ1026862.1422-NODE-1422-length-14120-cov-4.949876_pt1 | contig 14120 bp, 13 predicted proteins | sample MGYA00380161_ERZ1026862 | MGnify/ENA primary metagenome ERZ1026862 (study PRJEB33269, sample SAMEA4719797) | human gut metagenome | biome: human-associated habitat; feature: organic feature; material: feces | place: Cameroon | collected 2013-10 ... | reverse complement strand
ATCCAGACGTGCCGCTCATCATGCTCACCACCCTTGACGAGAACAAGGATGCCAAGAAAGTTTCAAACAACCCAAAATCACAGACAGATGATTGATATTACCATTAATATATTCGAGACGGTCTTGCCGTTTGTTGGGACTGCGTCTGAAGATGTATTCTATAAGATGACAGGTCACTTTGAGACCACATACGATGATCTTGTGGCAAACATTATAGGGCAAGATTGTGAGGGCGAGGCCACCAAGGAGGGCACACCCTTGTTTACTCAGATTGAGAGATACGTCATGATAGCCACATTCCTGGACAGGCTACACTCACAAGACATCATCATGACCGACAATGGCTTCGGGGTGGTAAACAACGATAATATCGCTCCGGCCTCACAGGCTCGCGTCGATGCCTTGGAGCGTGAGTTGACCTACAGACGTGACATGGCAAGACACAACATAATCAATGAACTTCGCCGTGTCGATGGATGGGCAGAGACAGAGCAAGCCCTTGACAATATACGGTCTTTCTTTTGGTCACCGGTCTTATTGCGACAATATTATTACATCGACCATAAACCGACATTCGATGACCTCGCATCTTTCAGATCTAACATCGATACTGCAGAGAATTTTCTTCGCAAGCAGCTCTCCGATGACTTGATTGACCAGTTGTTAAGCGAGGAGCGCAAGGCTACATTTGAGATTAACCATCGAGCAGCCAAACTCAAAATGCTCGATTTCATCGCATTGTTCCTGCCAAAAAATGACAAAACCATCGGCAGACAAGATACCCATGGCTCATTCGAGAGCCTTCTTCGTTTCATAGAAGATCATCTCGATGACTTCGCCAAATACAGAGACTCAACCGCCTATAAGGCTAATCACATGCAAGCGTATGAAAACAAAGCTGATGACACAACCTTCTTCTTTGCTGGCTGACGGTAGCCTGCAACTCCACACTCCTCACTCCTGGAGTGATCTCACACAAGAGCAGCTGCGCTATGTGCTCTTTCTGCTCACACAAGGTTGGAGCGAATGGCAAGTGCGCACCTATCTCTTCGCCCGTTTCTGTGGCATCAAGGTGCTCAAGGAGAAAAAAGACGGATGGCTCTGCGAGACTGTGCTGGAGAATGGCGAGAAGTTGCGCTTCTTCCTTCAGCTTTGGCAGATACAAAGTTTGTGCGAGGCATTCGACTTCGTCTTCGATGGCAAGGGTGCAGACAATAGGCTCGACTTCATCGGTCCATACAAGGCAGTTGATGTCGAGCTGCATGATTTTCCACTCATCAACTATATCGTCTGCGACAACTACTTCCAGCAGTTTCTCAAGTCAGACAAGACGAGCGATGAGCCACTACGCGAGATGGCGTGCCGACTATATCTTAATGATGATGGCAAGGAGCCTGACACCATTAAATGTACTCCAGCTGAGATCATGGGAGTATTCCTATGGTTCATGTGGATAAAAGATAACTTTTCTAAATCTTTTCCACACCTCTTCAAACCTGCGTCTGAAGAGGGTGACTATGATATGACAGAGGCAATGAATGCGCAGATCCGAGCGCTCACAGGTGGTGATATCACCAAGGAGAAACAAATAGAAAAGTCTGATGTGTGGCGTGCACTCACCGAGTTGGATGCCAAGGCACGTGAGGCTGAGGAGTTAAACGATAAACTGAAAACATCATGATTAAAACTGAAATAAACACCCCTTCTGTGCAGGTGGGCTTTGATGCGTTCTCTTACTTTAGAGATCTCACTAAGCAAAACAAGCTTACCTCAGAGTTGGGTTTCCTTCCTACAACCTGCAGCAGTCCACTCTCCTTCGAGGGTATGCTGCAGAACATGGCTAAGAGCAAAAACTTTGTGGTCATCGATGACACCAACGAGGGCAACGTGGCCATCAATGGTGACGGTAGTTACCGCAAGATCATCACTTATACCGTGTGGATCCTCATGCGCTATAAAGAGTTCGACATGAATGACCGGCAGGAAAAGCTCAACATGTGCCGCAAGATATTCCGGCAATTTTTGAGCAAAATCGTCATTGATAAATACGACTGGCAGTTCAAAGAATACACCTATATGCTCAGCGATCAGATAGACAGCCGTGAGATAGGTGCCTATTTTATCAACGGTCTCACAGGCGTTGAGTTCCATCTTGACGTGAGTGAGCCATTAAACCTGGAGTTCAACTATGAGGAATGGAACGAATGACATCAAGCGTCCTGTCTCACAAGCAGACATCTACGCCTATGAGAAGGGATGGGCAGAAGAGATGGTCAACATCTGGAAAGAAAAGATCATGCACTACCGCATCCGGCATACCGGTGCCCTCTTCAACAGCGTGCAAACCACTTCCTTCGGAGGTTCTTCACGCATGATAGCCCACAAGTTCCTGCTCTACGGTCTCTACCAAGAGGCAGGCACAGGCAATGGTTATTACCATGGCAATCCTGGCGACCTTCATTTTCTCGATCCCGAATACCGTGCCAAGCACCATTTGGGCGAACCTCGTCAGCGCAAACCATGGTTCAATAAAAAATATTATGCCTCAATCATGAAGCTCAACGATATGGAGGGCATGTTTTATGGTGAGGAATACTTAGGCTTGATGGCAGACATCTTCAAGCAAATGTTTGGTTTTAAAATATGATTCTAACCTGATTATTATGGCAAACAAAGATACACTCATCAAGATGTTCGAAGGCATCAGAGACGAGCGAACAAAGCATGCCAACACGGCAAGGCGCATAGGAAACGCTTTTCTGTCGATGTTGGACTTTGCCTCCTCTGCCGGGGACGGCAAACTCTCATCCGTACACGACGATATTGCACAAGGTTTCATAACTTTCGTCAAAGGTCTTATGGTCAATCAGCTCGCACAGCTGAAGGGTGGTGCAAGTTTTGGATCAGACGGTTCGTATTCGTTTGACAAAGACGGCAATCTCGTCATCGAAAGCGCACATTCACGTGACTTCGACGAAATGCTACAGAATGGCTTTGCCCTGAAACGCAATCCTACGTCGGGTAAATATACACTTTCCATCTCTGACCTGATCGTATGGGGGCGCATGGTTATTAATACCCTCGAAATCCGTAAGAAATACGCCATCGGGGGCAACGTATATCTCAGTGGCGCATCATCCAAGATACAGCACGTGGAGAAGGTTTACTCTGAAGATGGCGAGACGGTTGTCGGATATAAGTGTTATATACTCAAGGATGATGGCACTATGGCAACCCAAAACAACTGGGTGGTGGGAGACCAGGCCCTCTGTCAGACTTTTGACATTGAGGAGGGCGTTTATCAGAACGTTAGCAACCAATACTACTGGAGACTGGTTACGCAGGTGAGCGAGGAAAATGTCGCTATCACGGAAAAATATACAGACAAGGATGGTAATGAACAGATTCGTGAGCTTTACGAGGGGCAGAAGTTCGCCTGGGTCGTCCTGTCCAAAGACGATTGCGATACAAACAGTGGTATCCCTGCTTCGGGGGACACGATTGTACTGGATGGACACAGGCTTACCGAAAATGAGGATACCGACTACACCGAGCGTACCAATGTGCTCATGCTCGAAGCTACCGGCTCCGGCTCACCTCGCATCATAGCCCTCACTGGCGTTGTTGACTACAAGCACACCACAGACAACGAGGTGTTCATACTATCGCCTCAAAAAGTTATATTTACCACCGAACACTTTGAGATTCGCACAGCATCTGGTGCTCCTATAACGTTCGTGCACTTCATGGGTCCATGGGTGAAAGATACGAAATATCATTATTACGACCAAGTCTCACATGCCAACGCCTTGTGGACTTGCATTGTGGAAAAAGGAAAATCCACAACCGACGAACCTACGGACGGGAGCACCTATTGGCGCAAGGAGATGAGCGGAGGAAAAGGCGAGAAAGGCGATGATGCTGTCAGCTACATCCTTGAGGCATCCCCTGGTTATATTAGACTTAATTCTGATGGAAGTATCGACTACACGAATGGATATATCGACAAGGGTGATGAATATGGAAGCGACAAATATCTTGTAGTTAGAGGCTACAAGGTGGCGAAAGGCGTGAGAGATAATCGCTTTTCAACAGAAGAAAATCCTGTTACCTTACGACTCACTATTAACGACGGAAGTGCGTATAGTGAGTATACTCCATCTGACGGAGATTCTGTCTCTATCGACTTTGAGCCTAAGTACGATAGTTATTACAGTATGTTGCAAGAGATAAGCAATTCGGGGTTAAATTCGGCAAGAGTTGATTTGTGCGAAGGAAGCGAATATAATACAAACAAAATTCTCGCTACCCTTGATATTCCTATCACTCAGAGCGGTAAGGATGGACAGAAGGGTGACGATGGCACGTCCTATAACATCAATTTTGTCACATATAAAGACGACATACATAACGATACTCTTCTTTATGTATATATCGTGCGCTCAGTCGGCAAGGAGAGCACCAATACACTGATTAGTAATATTCCCGAGAGTACTGAAACTGTCGGACTTAAAGTGAAAGTTTATTGCGACGGCGTTTATAATGAAAATTTAACAAATCATGTCAAGCTTAGCGGATACATTCAGCGCTCTGCGTGGGAGACGGTGAAAAACTTCGAGGTTAGATTATATCTCAACGACAAATTAGTTTCCTCTAACAGCTATAGTTTCGGCGAGCAGGGCGAGTCCGCATTGGAGATAATTGTCACTCCAGAAACGCTTGTGTTTGATACAAATGATTACGGTCTCGTACCTTCTGAGACAAGTAAGCAAGCATCTATATCGTGTTATCGAAATGGCGTAAAGGTGACGAATGTTTCCTACCGTAATTCCGCAGAAAAGAACTGTTCCGCATCCGTTTCGGAATCGAACGGCTCTGCTACCGTCACCATATCCAAAATCACCTCGCAGGAAGTGGCTGATACGAGCAACAACAGCTCTACTATTAGCAATACGAGCGGATATGCAACCATACAAGTCTGGGATAAAGACACGAACTTGTATCATCGTGTACAGGTAAAGTTTATGGTCAACGTGGCTAAGTTTACGGGTCAGATGGTCAATACCAACAAACAGTTCTCTTTGAAGTACGATGAATTATCGGGTGCCGTCAAGGATAAGGTGGGTTCTTCTGAGCTTACGCAGTTTAAGGCTGAAATTGAACAGACAGCAAGGGAAATCTCGCTCTCGGTAAGCGAGAAGTCAATAGCAAGGCGCAATCTGCTCGTGGGCAGTGACTTTTTGCGTGAGAACAATAGTGTCCACCTATCCGATAGTGCAAGAATCGAGATGAACTCAGGGTATCAGGGTACGAACTGTGTGCATACTATTGTCGATACAGATGGAACAGCGCATTATCTTGGTGCGTTTTGGGATGGCTCGCAAGGTGGAAGAAGTATCAAGATAACAAAGGGCAAGAAATATGTAATATCGTGCTGGTATAAGACCAGCAATATGAACGGGCATCTCTATCTTGAAGCACTCTATACAGACAAGCAGACTGGTGCGAAAAGGAAAGGATCCCCGAACTATCTCTCAGCAAGCGCCTTTACCGTTAAAAATGTCAATGAATGGGAATTGTTCACAGCGGTTATAGATACAACCGATGCACAATATAATTATCTCGCTTTTAACTTTTTTGAATCTTGCAATGGCAATGACGGTCATATCGAAGCGTGGATATGTCGTCCGATGGTTGAAGAAGGTGAAGTGTATTGTGGCTGGACGCTATCACAAGACGATTATGATATTATCGGTGCAAACCTGATAGATAACTCAAGAACGCTTGATGCTGGCGGTAATGTCTTGACGGTAATTGGCAAGAAGGCTCTTGTGGGTGATGCTTACGAGTTGACGGCAAGCGGTAGTAATGATTACAACACATTCTATCGAATTAAAGGCGACGCTTTCGAGCTCGGTACGGATTACACTATCAGTTTTGAGGCAAGGGGTGATGCTAAGTATATGGGTGTGTATGTCTATTATCCAGTAACTAACACTCCGTTCACTTGCTATAAGGAGCCGCAAAATGGAGCGATATACAAAGCGACAGGTGATGGAAAATCTGTTGGTTATGTCGCTCTTGTAGAGGATAAAGAACTGTCGAAGCAGCAGAAGGTATGGGGGCATTTCCGATTCGAGGACAGGTTGCCAGAAGAACTCTACTTCCAATTTCCGGAAAATACCGAGCAGACTGATGTAACGAGCTGGAATGTGACTATCACGAAGCCGAAAATCGAGGTAGGTGCTGTCGTTACCGAATACACCGAGCGCAAAAGCGACCTCGTTGATAAGGCGAGTTTGAAGGCGGCGGGTATCAACATTACGTCCGACATGGTTGAGCTGTATGGAAATCAAGTAAAAGTAAGCGGAGCGAAAGGTGGAACACCCGTAGCTATGTTTGAGGACGGAATGCTGAATGCTAACCTTATTAACGCTTATAAAATCATAGCTAAACAATTGCAGACAGCTGGAAATAACGGTCAGTCTGTAAGTATCGAAGATGGATTGCTGAAGGTGTATGGAACAAATGGTGTATGTAATATTGAATTTGGTGTAAATTCTAACGGCGAAGCTATTCTCTCTTATTACAACAAGGACGGAAAATGGTTGTATGACTTGGGTCCTGACAAGCTTGATGGAGGGCAGCTGACCGAAAGTACATTGAGTGGAGATAAATACGTTTCTGCTGCTTCGTTTTTTGGGACAAACGACTTCTTTGGACTTGAAGAGTTTATTGGCGTTACTGTTAAACGGGTTTACAGAAATTATAGTACCCGATTATTCGGGACTAATATGTTTCTAGATGAGGACCAGGAAATAAAAAACAATAATGCTGCGCACATTGGGTACAAGCCATTCGAAAAAAGGTCTGACGTTACGGCACTGTATAAATATACAGCTCCGAGACAAAGTGGAACTATCATAAGTGACAAACAGTATGGATTGACTACGCCAGCTCTCGCAAAACAAGCAGACGGAAAGTATTTTACGAGCTATAGTGTTCTGGCAAGCAATGGACAGCTTACGAACCTTGCACCTGCTGGATATTATTTTAGAAAAAGTGAACAGGTAAAGATGGCTCTGTATCTTATGCCGAGCACAGAAACTCAATCAGCTCGATTCCCTGCGTATTCTATAAGGTATCTAAATATATCGGCAGGTGGCATTGGGACTGTTCTGAATGGATTCCAGGCAATGATGAGTTATCTTACAAGAAATGTTAAACAAGAAATTTAAACTATTATGGTGGAGAATATATATTTTAGAAACATCTGCATTCCTGAAAAGGAATATGTGGAAGAATACGAGGAAGGAGATATAACAATCCTATGTCTTGATAAAAAAGAAGTGGATGGTGACTTTATTTCCTGCGTGGAATGTCGTGTGCCGACAACGCAGAAAAATATTGACGAAATAAATATTCTGTACAAGGCATGGAAAGAGCAACAGGAGAAAGAAGCCTTGACTATGTTGAAAGAAAGTAAGTTGGACGAAATCGAAGCTTATGATAAAAGTGCAGCCGTCAATTCATTTCTTCTCAACGGAGAGCAACACTGGCTCGACTTCAACTTGCGTGATAGGGTGTTTCAGGGTAATGAGCGACTCAAATTGATGGGCAGAACAGATACTACGCTCTGGCTTGATGAAATGTGTATAGAGTTGCCTATCGAGCAAGCGCAGATGCTGATAGCGAATATCGAGGCGTATGCCAAAGATTGCTACAATGTAACCGAACGTCATAAAATGGAAGTGAAGGTACTGAAAACTTATGATGAGGTTATGGCTTACGATATTACTGCTGATTATCCAGAAAAGGTAGAATTAAATATTGATAATAAATATATAAGCTTATGAAAAAAATAGTGAAAGGCAATGACTTCACGCTGAAAATACCAGTGATGAAGATGGTAGAGGGGCAGCTTCAGGCTTTCCCTCTCCCAGCCTGTACGGACGTAGTAGTACAGGTATGTAATCAATTCCGACGCACACCTCTTGCGTTTAGCATTGATGTAAAGGAGGATAATGTCCTGCTTGCTAAAGTAGAGGGTGACAAAATGAGTATCGGCACGTATGCCATCGAGGTGAAGGGTAAAATCTTCGGCAACGACTGGAGAAGTAACGAATACCCTCAGTTTGCCATCGTAGCCAACAACGCAGATGCCGACACCGAGTTTGGAACGACAGACGATGGCGATAACAGCGTAGAGATGGACACCTCTTTGGTGATCCTGCCACCAAGCGTGGAATTAGAGCAACTCATCTCGCAGGCGAAAGGACTTGTGAGTACAGCCCAGAAAGCGGCGGACACAGCGAGCGAGGCTTCGAAGAACGCCAAGACCGCCCTGTCGGCTGCCGAGAATGTCAACGCAGACCTCGTTGACCACGTGCTTACCGTGACCAACCGGCAAGGGGAGGCGAAGAGCATCAACTTGGGCGACATCGACGAGGTGGTGACGGTGACAATCATTTCGTCGGTGGAGAGCGTGAAGGTAGGCGGCATCTCGATAGCTGTGAGATACAATCACGGCACCACGCCGCAGACGTTCGTTACCGATAACGACGGCAAAGCTGTTTTTAGGGTCCATAGAGGTGAGTATTACGAACTGAGCGTGCCCCAGTATGGAAATGCGCAGCCAATCTCTCCTGTGGGATTTACCGCCGTATTGGAGAGTCGGGATATCAACCTAAGTTATTTGCCATACGACGAGGATTCAAGTGAGAAGGTGGTGGTGACGGTCACCAAGTATGGGGCAGACAACCAGGCCGTCGCTTACGAGGGTATTCCTGTGTCGGTGTCCTATGACAAGAAGACCGTCGAGTATCAATCTGACAGCAAGGGACAGGTGACGGTCTATGTGCCTTACGGCAAGGAATATACCGTCAATGTCGAGAATCAAGAAGGCTACTATGTCAGTTTCAATAGAAACACAAGGACCTACACGGCGACGGTTCCGCAGAGATTATTGGATTACAGGATGTACCAGTTCAAGGCTGGCATCTTTGTGATGGATGATAATCTCAACGAGTATTACATCGACAATTGGGTCGCGACTGGCAGAGACAGCGAGGAGGTTGTGGCACTAAAGGTGGCGGACTCCACCTTGATGATCAACAAGGGTACGTTCATGATTAGAACCTCTGACCTTAGAAATCTATCCAAGTTGCCCAAGCTGCCATGGTGTACGCAGCAGCTGCTGTTCACAAGCATCGCCTCGAACGGCAATGTTAGCTCAGACGCCAACTACTACAATGGCGAGTCGGGCACGTTTCTTATCCGACAGGAGGCACAGGAGCGAAGCCTTTCCGTGCCGGCGGCAGACTACGCCTACAACCAGATATTCTGTATTGGCGGTCAGGAGCTGCATGGATTCAAAATGTCGGCAGGACAGGAATTTATCCACATGGCGAATGCGAGTCCTATCAAACAGATACTGACCACATTGTACGGAGAGGACGTGGGAAACGCTTACTACAAGTTTGTTATGACAAATTGGCGATGGACCAGTTCGCAGTACGGCGCTGGTTACGCTTGGATCTACAACAGTGGTGCGAACAACAACGACAAGACGAACAGCTACGTGGTCCTGCCAGTTTTCGCTTGCCCTTAACCTCTTCGCCTCTTTACCTCTTCTTGACAACCATGCGAGGAGCAAAAGGGGGCGAGGGTAATGGTCGTGAATTTTAGTGAGTTAATTAACATAAATAAAACAGAAGGATGTTAGCGGAAGGATTGGGAATATACAAGGACACACGCTTGCTCTGCAAGCTGTTGTTGGAATACGGAAGGAATGTTGGCAAGGTGGTGAGATATGGTATCTACGAACGGATGACAGAGAAGTCAGCAAGGGCTTTGGACCTGGTGTATCTGGCAAACGGCAGCATGGCAAGACGTGTGGAATATATAGACGAGTATATCATGATCATCCGGGAGATACGCACATTCGTCGGCATTTTCGACGAACTCGCCTATCTTGACGTTCGTAAGGCTACGAACCTGACGAAACTCATGGACAGGCTGCTACAATTTGCATACGGATGGCGAAGGAGTTCTCTCGGATCTTCGCAGAGGTGAGAGCCACGAAGCTAAGGCAACGTGGGAGTGCCGTCATCAGATGATGACAAGGGATGCCGCCACGCAACTTCTTCAGAAGAAGAAGAAGTGGTCAGACCTCAAAGGGAGAAGGCATCGGTAACGCAGAACGGCGCTGGTAACGCTTGGATCTACAACAGTGGTGCGAACAACAACAACAAGACGAACAGCAACGTGGTCCTGCCAGTTTTCGATTATCACATATTGATGATGCCCTATTCTTTTCGTCATCCTTCTGTACTTATCTAACAATCAAATTATTATGCAAGAGTATGTCTCCATCGAGGATATTAGACAGGCATATATCGACTGCTGCAAGCATAAGACTTCGACCAACGATTGTGTAAGCTATCAGGCGGAGGCGATAATCAATAACTATCAGTTGCATGCAGACCTTAACCGTCTGACCTACGAGATAGGCCCAAGTAAGGCTTTCTGCGTGACTCGTCCCAAGTTGAGGGAGGTGTTCTGTGCCCAGTTTCGTGACAGAGTCGTGCATCATCTTCTTGCGTTGAAGTTTGGAGATATTCTCGATGGCGAACTGACCGATAGTGCATTTGCTTGCAGAAAAGGCAAGGGTGTTCTTTATGGTGTCGAGCAGGTTAAGGCACAGATGGAACGGGTGAGCGAAGGTTATACTCGGGAGGCTTGGGTCCTCAAATGCGACCTTCAGGGCTTCTTTATGAGTATCGATAGAAAAATGCTATATGACAAACTGGAACGGCTGATTAGGGCGAAGTATCGTGGTAAGGATATCGAGTGGTGGTTATGGCTGTGGAAGATAGTGGTGTTGCATGACCCAACGAAGAACTGCGCCAGAGTCGGCAACTTGAAGTTATTCGATATACTGCCCAAAAATAAGTCGCTGTTCACATGTGATAAGAACAAGGGTCTTCCTATCGGTAATCTTCCAAGTCAGTTGCTTGCCAATTTGCTGTTGTCTGGCTTCGATAAGATGATGGTCTCGGCGGTAGGTACGGACGGTGGATATGGCAGATATGTGGACGACTTCATCGTCATCAGCAGGGATAGAGGGTTGCTTCATCGTATCCTGCAAGAGGGCAGGATATATCTGAGAGACGAATTAGGATTGACGCTACATCCTCGCAAAATCTCCTTGCAGAGAGTGAGCAATGGTGTTCGATTCATCGGCACGATGATAAGACCTCACAGACTTGTTCCTAACAGACAGACAGTAGAACGACTGTATGCCGTGATAGACGAGCTCGGGATGATCGAAAATCCCACGAGCCAGGTCTTAAAACGATACGTCGGACGCATCAATAGCCTGATGGGGCTGCTTGCCTATTGTGACAGCTATTACATAAGGCGCAAAGCCTGGATGATGATGCCACACAAAGACAGACTCTATTGTAAGAATATGAAGGTTATCAAGATTATGAATAAATTTAAGGTTTAATTATAAAAATGTCGATTATGAAGATTAATTTTATTAGGACAATTATCCCGGAAGCAGCTTTCAAAAAGCAATATGAACTTGGAAGCTTGATGATTTATCATATCGGGGAAGCGCTTAATAAGGAATTAGGCGCATACGAATGTTACGAGTGCTCCATGGCAGTTTCTGCCTTTGACGAGGAAGAAGTACAGAAGGCATTTGTCGAGTTTTCGGCAAGGATGGATGCGCTGAAGCTTGAACAGGCTAAGATGGATAAGATAGCAGAGATTACTGCCTACGACAAATCCCCTGCCGTCAATGCGTTTTACCTTAACGGAGAGCGATACTGGCTCGACTTCAATCTGAGAGATCGTGTATTTGCCGGTAATGAGCGAATTGCTTATAAGGGTCGAGAAGAAACGAGTCTCTGGCTTGATGGAAAGTGTTTTGTCATGCCCATCGCAGCAGCTCAAGACTTAATTTGTACCATTGAGGTATATGCAAAGGATTGTTACAATGTGACCGCTACTCATCAGGCAGAGGTTAACAAACTGACGAATATCGAGGAGGTGGAAGCCTATGATTACAAGACAGGTTATCCTGAAAAGCTCAATCTAAAAGTATAATATCATTTCCCCGGCATTGGGAAAATGATAGTGATGTTTAACTAAATAAAATGAAAAATTATGTATATATTAAGTATTATTTCATTCCACTTTCTTGGAGGATTCCTTTTGCTCGCAGCTATGCGCTTCGGTATTCCGGATATGGTGAGCGATGTGTATTATCAGTTGCAGAATTGTGCTGACAGTGAGATTGTCGGAGGTAAACGCAAGTGCGATTATGGTTGGGTGTTCACACTTGTTATGTTCGCGAGCGCCATTCTTATGCTCATTCCTTTGCTCGATTGCGGCAGTGGTGTTCAATGCCTTGCTTTCTTGGGATGTGCGGGGTTAATGTTTGTAGGTGCAGCGCCTAATTATGTAGATAAAGACACCTTCCCTATTCATAAAGGTGGCGCAATTGTGGCAGCTATCGGGTGCGTGGGTTGGTGTGTGAGTATCAATCTTACTCCTACTCTATTATTAGCGATTGCGGTGCTTATTATCTATTTTCCTCCTGCTGCAAAACCAAAAGCTGTTGGGTGTTACTGGGCAGAGGTGGCGGCATTCCTTGATGTGTTTCTTACTTATTGGATTTTTGCGCTATGAAGAATTTAATCAAATTGAACAAGCGAGATTGTATCGGTCTTGCTTGTTGGCTGCTTATCAGTATATTGATAGGTCTGCTTGCCTTACCCATAATGATAGGTAGGGAGATATATCAGTACAAGCATTACCACTTGACAAAGTTTGAGTGGGAAGACGTGGTGAGGTATTCTATAGCGATAGTACTCGGTAGTATTGTGAACTACTTCATCTTTTTCGGGTAATTTTTTTTTTGTATTTTTGTTTTTGGATCTATTCGTGTACCTTTGCAATAATAAAAAAAAAGAATATGCAAAAAATACAAAGGAGTGGATACAATACGGCTCAGCAGTGGTCGTGTTGATTTTCGCAATAGTGCTGGTCTATATCAGCTATTTCACGTCGAAAACGCAAGACGTAACTGACAACGTGCTCTGGTACTTCGCACAGTCGCTCATGTACGCTGGCTCTATCTTCGGTGTCGCCATCGCCATCGACGCCAAGTTTGAGAACATTAAAAACAAATTTCTAAATCACAATAGAGATGAGAAAGATTAAACGCATTTTTGTGCATTGCACAGCTGGCTCGCAACGTCAGAGCATCGAGGATCTTAAGGCAGAGTTCCGCCTGAAGGGTTGGAAATATCCTGGTTATCATTACGTGGTTGACATCAATGGTGGCATCCATCAGCTTCTCGCCATCGAGCTGGTCAGCAACGGCGTGCAGGGCTACAACTCCTCTGCCATCAACGTTGCCTACATGGGTGGCATCGACAGCCACGGCAAGCCTACCGACAACCGCACGCCCGAACAAAAGGATGCTCTCGTTTTGCTGCTTCATAGACTGAAGCAACAATTCCCGGATGCACAGATCATGGGGCATCGCGACATTTGGGGCGCAGACAGCAAGAAGTGGAAAAAATGGTGCCCATGCTTCAATGCTATCGACGAATATAAAGACTTATGAGCATGAAGAATATTAAAATCACTATCATTAAGGTTCTCTCCGTGCTTTTTGTCATCACCTTGGTTGCCCTTCTGGCAAGCATTGCAGAGAACCGCCAGCTACAGGGTAATCTCGACAGGCAAACCTCAAATGTGGGTGCGCTCACCTACGATATCAAGTACGACAAACTGGATGATTCTCTGCCTGTAGCGCAAAACACCGCACTACAAGCTAAGGTCTCAGAGTTAGAGCAGCTACACCTCACCGACACCAAGCTCATTAAGGACTTGAAGGTAAAACTAAAGGATGTGCAAGCGCAACACACTCTGTCTGCCGAGACTGCCGACACGGTCATTATCACCCCGGTTCCTGGTACTGCCGACTCTGTTTTCGCATACAACGACAAATGGCTCTCGCTCCATATCGATATCCCTAAGCGGGAGTGCCAGTACGTCGCCTACGACAGCCTCACCACTGTCTCTTATACACATCTGAC
>ERZ1026862.1421-NODE-1421-length-14121-cov-5.767098_pt1 | contig 14121 bp, 10 predicted proteins | sample MGYA00380161_ERZ1026862 | MGnify/ENA primary metagenome ERZ1026862 (study PRJEB33269, sample SAMEA4719797) | human gut metagenome | biome: human-associated habitat; feature: organic feature; material: feces | place: Cameroon | collected 2013-10 ... | reverse complement strand
TTGCTCATAGGCACCTTCTTTGCCAGCATGACTTCCATCATCTTCAGGCTGGTCAGGATGCCGTCACCGGTGCTGGCGTACTTGCTGAAGATGATGTGGCCGCTCTGCTCGCCGCCGATCCGGCAACTGTTCTTAGCCATGTATTCATAGACGTACTTGTCGCCCACGGCGGTCTTAGCGTAGCCGATGCCCTGCTCATCGAAAGCCTTGTACAGGCCAAAGTTGGACATGACCGTGGTGACCACGGTGTTGTTCATCAGCTCGCCGTGCTCCTTCATGTAGCAGCCGTAGATGTACAGGATGTGGTCGCCGGTGATGACATTGCCCTTTTCGTCCACACACAGGCAGCGGTCAGCATCGCCATCAAAGGCAAAGCCAACATCCAGACCGTTCTCTACCACGAACTTCTGCAAGCCCTCGATATGGGTAGAACCAGCATTATTGTTGATGTTCAGACCGTTCGGCTTGTTGTTGATGACGTAGGTGTCAGCGCCCAGAGCGTCAAACACACTCTTAGCGATGTTCCAGCTGGAACCGTTGGCGCAGTCCAGACCGACCTTAATGCCCTTGAAGGAGTAGATACCCAGAGAGATCAGGTAGCCCATGTAGCGGTTACGGCCTGCCACATAGTCCACGGTGCAGCCGATGTGCTCCCGGTGTGCAAAGGGAAGCTCCGGCCAGTCCTTGTCAAACACATGGAGTTTGCCGTCAAGGTAGTCCTCCACCAACAGCAGGGTCTCCTCGGGCATCTTCTCACCGTAGCAGTCGATGAGCTTGATGCCGTTATCATAGAACGGATTGTGGCTGGCAGAGATCATAATGCCGCAGTCGAAGTCATCTACGCGGGCGATGTAAGCCACACTGGGCGTAGTAGTAACGTGCAGCAGGTAGGCGTCTGCGCCGGAGGCGGTCAGACCTGCGACCAGACTGTACTCGAACATATAAGAGCTGCGGCGGGTGTCCTTGCCGATAACGATACGGGCGGGTTCGTTGTTGCCGCTGCGCTCGCGCAGAGCGTTATAATACCATCCCAGAAAACGGCCAACCTTGTAGGCATGGTCAGCGGTCAGATCAATACCAGCTTCACCACGGAAGCCATCGGTTCCAAAATACTTTCCCATTCTTGATTACCTCGTTCTCGAAAGTGAACTTTTTATAGTATATATGCTTTCTCCCGTTGCCCGATGCTCCCTGCAAAGAGAAGCAGCATCGTCCGTATGGTGCATCGGCTCCGGGACACTGTAAGTTCAGTATAGCACAATTCTCAGAGCAAATCACCCTTTCTGCTGATTTTCTCCCTGCAAGCAGATAAAAAACACCCTTCCTCTCACGGAAACCCGCAAAAGGAAGGGTGTTGAATGCAATATTCTGTTGTTGTGCCAATCACAGCATATTCGTACCAGAAAGGCTGGTATCAGCCGTTATTCGGCACAGCATCTCAAGCACTTTTGAGCGTAGAGCTGTAATTAGCAGTTCTCAGCGAAGTGCTTAATGGTACGAACCATCTGAGAGGTGTAGGAGTTCTCGTTGTCGTACCAAGACACGACCTGAACCTGATAGGTGTCGTCGTAGCTACGCTAAATTTTCACGATTTTTTTGTGATCGTTCATAATTTCGAAACAACAGTTACAGTACCACAGCATACCGTTGTCGTACCAAAACCGGCTTGTTCGTACCAAAATTATACCACGTTTCAGCGTTATTTTCAAGTTCTTTCGCAATTTTGTGTTTTTGGATGTTTTTGCATCTTTGTGCGTTTTATGCGTATGCATTTTCATGTGATATCGCGTGCATTCCTCGGAGCGTCCGGGGCCCGGGGCTTCCGCCGGGGGCGTTTGCCCTGCCCAGATGCGCGCCTCTGCTGCCTGTTTTGCTAAAATTTCACCGGAAGTGATTTTGAGGGATGGAGTGAGAAACAGGGCTATTTTTGTTCGATATAAAGCATATACGCCTTATGACCCGACAGTTGCACCTATAAGCAACCGTATATCAGCCCTTGGAAACACACCTGCACCTATTCATTTTACACTTTGCATCGTCAGGCACATCGATTACTCCGAACCGATAGAACATTCCGTAGATGTAGGTCACGCCCCGGATATCGCCCAACGCTTTTGGACGGTCAACCACCGCTCCGACCTCTTTTACATTGCTCAGTGCCAGCAACACCGAGCTCCATGCCAGACTTTTGCTGTTTTCCCGGCGGTCGATCCAGAGTTCCTTTGTGTATTCGCCGTTTCTGCCTTTTCGTATTTCATAAGAGAATGGCAAGCCGGAATAGGTTTTAAAACGCACTTTTTGATAGAGTAGAACCACATCCCACAAATGCTCCTCTGTCGGCGCTGCTCGCAGTTTTTTCATTGCCCGGTATCTCCGCTGCCGCTCTGCTCCTACACTGATTTTCTCCGCTGGTGCTTCATTTGGAAAGTACACGCCCTTTTCATAGGGCAGATACGAGGTAACGGAGGCTTTGGATAGCTTGAGCTCTGATGCGGTGGAGAGGATTGCATCTTTATAGCTTTGGGTTTCTCTATACCTGTAAAAGGTGTGCTGCACCGTCTCCGCTATGGCTGACTCATACACCCCGGCTGTGATGAGCAGCTTGCGAACCTTGATAGGGTTGAGGGACAGGGTGTCTGCGATGGCTTGGAGGGATTTGTTTTTATAGAGGGACACCGCAGCCTCCATCTGCTGGGTTAGATTCTTGTCGGCACTGTAACCCGGTTTTGATGTTTTCCGACCACCACCGGGCTTGCGCGTGCGTGTATTACTCACTGATTTTCACCTCATTTTTATTTACGTCACAAACTATATATCGTGCTCAAAAATATGCCGCGTGAACTTCTTGAATTCAGTTCACACGGCATATGAAAATTATTCTTTAGTTGTGTTACTTCAGGTACTCTTCCGCACTCTTGCAGATCTCTGCCTCTACCTTTTCAGCAGCTTCCTTATTCTCTGCGCTGACAGAGATGTAAGTCTTAAGCTTCGGCTCAGTGCCGGAGGGGCGCACCACAATGGAGCAATTATCTTCCAGCAGGAACTTGAGCACATCGGACTTGGGCAGACCATCCAGACCCGGAGCGTAGTCCAGCAGCTTCACGACCTTCCTGCCGCCAAACTCCTTGATGTCGCCCCGGAATGCCTGCATAATGTTCTGCATCTTGGCAAAACCGGCGCTGCCGTCGAACTCATAGCTGTGCAGGGTGTTCAGGCAGTAACCATAGGTCTTGTACAGTTCGTCCAGCTTGTCCAGCAGACTGATGCCCTGAGTGGCATAGTAGCTGAACATCTCGCAGATCATATAAGCACCGTCCACACCGTCCTTGTCGCGGACGTAGGAGCCGGTCAGGTAGCCGTAGCTTTCCTCAAAGCCGAACACATAGCTGTCTGCCTTGCCCTGCTGTTCCAGTTTTCCAATCTGCTCACCGATGAACTTGAAGCCGGTCAGCACATTGATGGTACGCAGTCCGTAATGGGTAGCAATCTGCTCGCCCATGTCCATCGTCACGATGGTCTTGACCATGACCGGGTCGGCAGGCATCTTGCCGTGCTTGACGCGCTGGCTGCAAATATAGTCCAGCAGCAGCATACCCGTCTGGTTGCCGGTCAGCAGCTCGTACTCCCCTGCCTTGTTCTTGACAGCGATACCCACACGGTCACAGTCGGGGTCAGTGGCCAGCAGCAGGTCGGCGTTGCACTTCTTGGCATACTCCATGCCCAGTGCCATGGCTTCCTTGATCTCCGGGTTGGGATACGGGCAGGTCGGGAAGTTGCCGTCCGGCTGCTCCTGCTCTTTGACCACGGTGATGTTGGTGTAGCCCGTCTCCTTCAAGGTGTGAGTCACAGGCTTCAGGCCGGTGCCGTTCAACGGGCTGTACACGATGGCCACGTTCTTGTTGACCTCTTCGCCAAACAGAACCGACTGGCTCTTGACCTGCTCCACGAATGCGGTGTAGACCTCATCCGGGATGTACTGGATACTGCCGTTTGCCACGCCTGCTTCAAAATCGCTGGTCTTAACGTCCGCAAAGATATCCAGCTTCTCGATTTCAGCCAAAATCTCCGCTGCGGCCTCGGTTGTGATCTGGCAGCCATCTGCGCCGTAGACCTTATAGCCGTTGTACTTGCTGGGATTGTGAGAAGCGGTCACCATGACGCCGGCAGAGGTGTGCAGATAACGGGTCGCAAAGGACACGGTAGGAACAGGCATCAGGACAGTCCAGATGTTGGCCTTGACGCCATTCGCTGCAAACACACCGGCGGCGACTTTTGCAAACACATCGCTCTTGATGCGGCTGTCGTAACCGATGGCCACAGACGGCGTTTCAAAGTTCTTTTTCAAATAGTCTGCCAGACCCTGAGAAGCCTTTGCCACGGTATAGATGTTCATGCGGTTGGTGCCTGCGCCGATGACGCCGCGCAGACCGCCCGTGCCAAAGGCGAGGTCACGATAGAATGCGTCCTCGATTTTGGCGTCGTCCAGCGTTTTCAGCTCTGCCACAACATCGGCATCGGCGGTGGCATTTGCCAGCCAGCGTTCATATTCTTTCTTGATATCCATACTATTTACCCTCTTACATCCAGAAATTGTGCCTGCCCGTGGATGGTCAGCACCTCGGAATCCGCCGGGACAAAGATGCAGTCTCCCTTATAAAACGGAATCGTGCCGCCCTCATACGAAATCGTGCCGCAGCCGTTGACGCAGAGCAGCACCCGGAAGGCAATTTCATCTGCACGGTAGTGCACCTTCTGCCGCCGCTCGGTGTTGACGATCATCCGATACACTTCAAAATACTTGCAGCGGGTCAGCAGCTCAGAGGCAATGCCCTGCCGGTATTTCAGCACCCGGAGCGGCTGCTTCGGTTCTGCGCTGCCCTTCAGATTTGCTACATCCAGTGCCTTGTCGATGTGCAGTTCCCGCTTTTTGCCGTCCTTGCCTACACGGTCATAATCATACAGGCGGTAGGTCAGATTGGAGTTTTCCTGAATCTCGGCTACCAATGCACCGGCTCCGATGGCATGGATGGTACCCGCCTCAATAAAAAACAAATCGTCCTTCTTGACCGGAACCCACTGCAGATCCTTCATCAGGATCCCTTTGGCGATAGCGTCCCGCATCTGCTGTTCGGTGCGTTCCCGTTTCAGGCCATACACGAGCTTTGCGTCCTTGCTGGCGTCCAGCACATACCACATCTCGGTCTTGCCAAGCTGCCCGTTTTCATACTCCTGCGCATAGGCATCGGTGGGGTGCACCTGCACCGACAGATCTTTCTTGGCGTCGATGAATTTGATGAGGATCGGCAGTGCGTTTTTGCCCTTGTGGCGCTCGCCCAGATACTCCGGGTGTGCTCTCAGCACCTCTGCCAGTTCCTGACCATCAAAGGCACCGCCTACCACATAGCTGGGACCATCGGGGTGCGTGGAGCACTCCCATGTCTCTGCCAGCGGAGTCAGGTCGATGTTTTTTTCAAATTCGTCATTCAAACGACTGCCGCCCCAAAGATAATCCTTGCCGGACGGTCGGAGCAAAAGAGGCTTATTCTTGTTTTGCATAGCTGCCTCCTGCAGTGGCTCAATATTCCAGTTCAAATTTCTGCTTGTCGTGAACGTCGATGGCTTCACCCAACTGCACTTCGATCAGTTTCAGCTCGGTCTCGGCAATCACAGTATGGCGGCAGCCTGCGGACATGGTGATCACATCGCCGGCCTTCACGTTCTGCTCCATACCGTCCACAATGGTCTTGCCCTTGCCTGCAATGACCGTCCAGACCTCATCGCGGTGCTGATGGCTGTGGTAGTTCATCTGATGGCCTGCATTCAGGGTCACCTTGATAGCCATGGACGCTTTGTCGATATCGATGACCTTAAAGCTGCCCCACGATTTTTCGGCAAACATGACCCGATGGTCGAGCGTGTTGACATAGGGCTTGATGTAACTGGACTGCTCCTTATCCGAAACCAGAATACCCTCCGGGCTTGCAGAGACAACCACATCCTTCAGACCCATGCAAAGGATAGGCACATCCAGTTCATTGACCACATGAACGTTCTCGCACTGCTCATTAAACAGCGCCTCACCCACCGCGTGGCTGTCCATTGCCTCGGTCAGGGTGTTCCAAGTGCCAAGGTCTTTCCAAGTGCCTGCAAAGCGCATGACCTCAATTTCCGACTCATGCTCCACCACGGCATAGTCAAAGCTGATCTTGTTCAGGGTATCGTATTTATTGAATAGGTCATCATAGTCCACGAAATCGATGAGCTCATGGGCACGGTTCAGCACATAGCCCAGCTTGAAGGCGAACACGCCGCCGTTCCAGAGCGCTCCCTTTGCAATGTAGTCCTTTGCCACTTCCTGCGTCGGCTTTTCTTTGAACATGGACACCTTGCTGACCCGCTCTTTGCCGACGGGGATGATGTAGCCGTATTTCTCGCTGGGGTAGGTCGGCTCAATGCCCATCAGAACCAGATTTGCGCTGCTGACAGCGGCACGGTCGCCCAGTGCTTTCAATGCCTCAAAGTAGTCGTTCTCCACATAGGGGTCTACCGGGCAGACAACCACGGATTCTTCCTCACCGACACCCTGCACGTCCTTCAGGTAGGCTGCTGCCAAAGCGATAGCCGGAAACGTATCCCGGCGGCAAGGCTCCACGCTGATGCCCACTTCCTCGCCCAGCTGATTGTGGATGGCCGAGACCTGCGATTTGGAAGTAGCAATGGTGACGGTTGCATCCGTATCGACCGCCTTGATCTGACGGTAGACGCGCTGCACCATGGATTCCAGTTCGCCGTCTTCCCGATGGAAGATCTTGATGAACTGCTTGGAACGGATATCATTGGAAAGCGGCCACAGACGCTGGCCGGAACCGCCGGACAATAACACCAGATTCATAATACTTCTCCTATCATTTAACAAAAAAGGCCGTGGCCCTGCACGGACACACGACCTTTTCAAATCGTTTATTTTAGCGCTCTGCACGCATCGGGTTGTTCAGGAAGTCCTCGTAGGACAGGCGCAGGCCGTCCTCCAGCTCGGTCTTGTAGGTCCAGCCCAGATTGGTGGCCTTGGACACATCCAGCAGCTTGCGAGGAGTACCGTTGGGCTTGGTGGTATCCCACTTGATCTCACCGGTATAGCCCACGACCTTGGCGACCAGTTCGGTCAGCTCCTTGATGGTCAGTTCCTTGCCGGTACCGGCGTTGACGGTCTCGTTGCCGGAGTAGTTGTTCATCAGGAAGACGCACAGGTTTGCCAGATCGTCCACATACAGGAACTCACGCAGCGGAGAGCCATCGCCCCAGCAGGTAACACTGGGCAGATTCTGCTCCTTGGCCTCATGGAAACGACGAATCAGCGCCGGGACCACATGGCTGTGGGTGGGGTGATAGTTGTCGTTGGGGCCATAGAGGTTAGTGGGCATGACGCTGATGTAGTCAGTGCCATACTGACGGTTCAGGAACTCGCAGTACTTCAGACCGGAGATCTTTGCCAGTGCATAGGCCTCGTTGGTCTTTTCCAGCTCGCTGGTCAGCAGGCAGTTTTCCTTCATGGGCTGAGGAGCCATGCGGGGGTAGATGCAGGAAGAGCCGAGGAATTCCAGCTTCTTGCAGCCGTTCTTCCATGCAGAGTGGATGGCATTCATCTCCAGCGTCATGTTGTCATACATGAAATCGGCCAGTGCTTCCTGGTTGGCCACGATGCCGCCGACCTTGGCAGCAGCAAGGAACACATACTCCGGCTTCTCCTGTGCGAAGAACTCTTCCACAGCATCCTGACGGGTCAGGTCCAGTTCCTTGTGGGTGCGGGTGATGATATTGGTATAACCCTGACGCTGCAATTCACGAACGATTGCAGAGCCCACCATGCCGCGATGACCTGCGACATAAATCTTAGCATTCTTTTCCATCATAATAGAATTGCCTTCTTTCCAAATTACAGAACTGCCTTGAGTGCCTTTTCGCGCTTTGCACGCTCACGGTCGTGCTTTGCCATGATCTCCACCAGCTGCTCGTAAGTAGTGGACTGCGGGTTCCAGCCCAGAACGGTCTTAGCCTTGGTGGGGTCGCCCCACAGGTTGTCCACATCGGTGGGACGGAACCACTGAGGATTCACGCAGACCAGCATCTTGCCGGTAGCTGCATCATAGCCCTTCTCATCGATGCCGGTGCCCTCCCAGCGGATGGTGATGCCGTTGGCTGCGAAAGCCTTCTCGGTGAAGTCGCGGACAGTGTGCTGCACGCCGGTAGCGATGACGAAGTCCTCGGGCTTATCCTGCTGCATGATCAGCCACATGCACTCGACATAATCCTTAGCGTAACCCCAGTCGCGCAGGGAGTCCATGTTGCCCAGCTCCAGATGATCCTGCAGGCCCTCGGCGATACGACCGGCTGCCAGCGTGATCTTGCGGGTGACGAAGTTCTCGCCGCGGCGCTCGGACTCATGGTTGAACAGGATGCCGTTGACAGCGAACATGCCGTAAGCATCGCGGTACTCCTTGACCATCCAGAAGCCGTACTGCTTGGCCACGGCATACGGAGAGTAGGGGTGGAACGGGGTGGTCTCGCGCTGGGGAACCTCCTCGACCTTGCCGTACAGCTCGGAGGTAGAAGCCTGATACACCTTGCAGGTCTTGGTCAGACCGCAGACGCGGACAGCCTCCAGCACGCGCAGAACGCCCAGTGCGTCCACATCACCGGAGTACTCGGGAGCATCAAAGGAGACCTGAACGTGGCTCTGTGCAGCCAGATTGTAGATCTCGTCGGGCTTGATCTCGCCCACCAGACGGATCAGGCCGGAGGAATCGGACAAATCGCCGTCGTGCAGGGTGATAGCGTTCTTCTCGATCAGGTGGTCGATACGAGCAGTGTTGGAGATGGAAGCGCGGCGGACGATGCCGTGGACCTCGTAGCCCTTCTCCAGCAGAAACTCTGCCAGGTAGGAACCGTCCTGACCAGTGATACCGGTAATCAGTGCTTTTTTCATAATTTCGATCCTCATTTAAAACGTGAAGTTTATAGCAATTCAACTTTTCAATGCAACAGCAACAGCGTTGAATTGCATATCGCAAATATGCTGTTTGAATGTTGCACTAATTTCTTGCCTTGCGATAAAACTTATGTTGGTTGATTTTGTCGTACAACCATATTTTAAAAGGATATTTGTCCTTTCAGAAGTGCATAAGCAGTCCGATATTAGCACTATCTTGGCTTCTTCGGTCCGGGATGAAATAAAAAGAGCCGCGCAGGCTCAAAACTTGCGCAGCTCGGAAAGTTTTATTGCATTTTTGTCTTTTTCGGAGAGGATATATTCCCGCATAGGCCAAGGCTCAGTCTGCCAGATGAAATCGGAATCATAGCGCACCGCTCTTGCCGCTTCACCGCAGAAGTCATTATCCACGCACCACTGCATCAGGGTGTCATCTTCCAGTGTCAGGTAGCCATGGGCAAAGCCACGCGGAATCAGCATCTGTTTCTGATTTTCAAAGGAGAGGATCTCGCCATAAGCATACCCAAAGGTGTCTCCCGGTCGGAGATCAACAGCCACATTAAAGATTGAACCATGCAGGCAGGATACTAGCTTTGCCTGCGCGTGCTCTCCCTCTTGGAAGTGTAGTCCGCGCAGCGTTCCGGCTTTCCTGCTGAATCCTTGGTTGATCTGAACCACACGGAAGTCGATTGACTTGTCCACTGGCACAGAAAGCCAGCCCCGGAAGTCCTCAAATCGTTGTGTTTCTATTATTACTGGCTTTACCATTGCTTTCTGTACTCCCTTGGACTGGTTCCTTCCACCTTGCGGAACATCCGGCTGAAGTAGTTTGCGTCTCCCATGCCGACCGCAGCACCAACTTCATCCACAGTCATATCTGTGAAGCGAAGCAGCTGCTTGGCTCTGGTGATCCGCTTTGAGATCAGATAGTTGTTGACCGTCGTTCCATATGTTTCTCTAAAGATTTTGGACAGGTAGAACTTATTGATAAAGAAGTGTTCAGACAGATCATCCAGTGCGATTTTTTCCGTGTAATGCTCGTCCAGATACTCCTTCACGGCTGCTAATTCCAGCCGCTTTCGGCTCACCGTCATGCTCTCTGGATGCCAGGACTGTTCCATCAGCAGTGTAAGCAACATTCCCAGCTTCTCGTTAATCCGCATATCTCGTATGTAATCGGAAGATGATGCCAAATCGTAGATGTCCGTAAGGAGCGTAGTGAATGGTTTGATATTCGCCGGATGGAACACAGGCCGACCGCCGCGCTCTTTGTATTTTTCATATACGGCTGGAAGAGATGGTGCATAGAAGTGGCACCATTGAAGCGACCAAAGATTATTAGATGTAGAATGACTGTACGCTTTCCGGCAGTCGATGAACACACAGTCTCCCTCGCTCAACTGATATGTTTGCTCCTCGTAGGAAAGTTCTCCCTCGCCAGACAAGACAACGAAACACAGGAAAGACACCAGATCCGATCTCCGGGATACATGTGGGTGAACAGCCTGCAAAGAGCCAACCTCCTGCAGATGAAGTAATGATGTCCGAGCAAAGGTTGATGGGGTGTAAAGAATTCGGGAGGAGCTTACGGAAGAAGACTGTGGGTTGAATAGTTCTTGGTCCATATTGCTTCTCCTCACCCTCACTCTGCCATTTCCTTTAAATCATCAAGTTTGCATTATCTTTGACTTTATCCATTGCGGTATCGGACAAATTTCCCTGACTATTCATATGTATAGCCAGTACGATATATTCCAGCAAAAATATATCAGTATACATTTTAAATGTCTTTTTATCTGCACGAATACTATTCATTCTGGCCGCAACATTTCCATGAAAATTATTGCAACGAGAAGCATATAGAATTCCGAACAGAACAAATGTCATTCTTTCGGTATCTGTGAATTTATATTTTTGTGTTGCCCCTTGCGCATCGCACAAGGTTATTTCTACTTCTTCGCCCAACATAAGTTTCTGTAGCTTCTCTGCAAAACTGTGAGTAATATTACGACTTCGTCCTTCGTCCGCATTGCCGATTCCAAGGTTCAACTCATTGTTTACAATTGTAGGATTTGCAATTTTACAATACGCTTTTCCGTAAGAGTCTTTCATAATGTCAGTTAAAATGGAAATCCTCTTAATCAACGTTTTATACGATGAAGCCGCATATTTCTCTGCTACTCCTCTCTGCTCTATTGCATAGCCTTTCAGCAGATATGCTGCCACATAACGAAATGCCTTCATCGGTATTTTTTCTAAATATGGGGTCAAAATAGGCTCGTACTTATTCCAGTCAGATATGATTGCCTCTCGAACAAGCTCCACACCTTTTGTATCGTTGCACATACCTATAGCTTGGATTCTCAACTGCTGCACATAATACGAATGATTAATCGCCTGCCAACAGAATAGTGATGCCAAATCTGGTCTCTGCGGCAGAACATAATAGCAATCAAAAAGATATGTCAATATCTCGTATGGATATGTGCTTTGATTTTCCCAATCTTCATCATATAGAAAATGAAGATTTTCCAGTATGTTGACATCACAACACGGAAGAATATCCGTATGCTTTTTCTTAGAATACTTTTTCGCCAGTCTTAAAATAGCATCCATTGTCGTAAATTCCTATTCCCGCTAATCAAACATTTCATTCACATCTCAACCAGTCTTAAGACCGTTGCCTGCTGCTCACCACGGAGAGGTGTGTGAAGATTTGAGCAGCTACCGTGTGTGAATTCACACGGCTTTATTTTGTCTAATACAGACGCCAATTCGACAGCATTCGACTTTTTAGTCATTTTTTGTTCATTTTACGTTTACAGTTTGGTATCAGGGGTCTGGCACCTGGCCCCCCCGCTGGACGCACGGTCTGGCACCAATGTGGTCTTAGTACCAGGGAGTCTGGCACCAATGTCAAACGTACTGCCAATGCTTGCTTCTCCATGGTGTCCTCCTTGCTACGTCTCTGTATTTTTCAGACTGCTCTCAAAAATACATTTTTTCTATGGTACTATTTTCGCACTTTGGAGAGAGCAGGGAAAGACATGGTTTTATCAGGCAGATACGCTGTAAAGTAATATTCTGTATTACCAGAAAATCCCACACCATGTGATAACATGACCGCAATTATACCTATTCCTTTAGCAATATCAATATAATCTAATTGTCGTGATATTACTATTTCCTTCTTCATTTATCCCCATTTCACTATTTTGTTTACAGTGTTTTTTATCATTGCCATTTCTGCTTTATTAAACACATCCCTTAATAAAGCACCTTGTATAATCGAAGTTGCAATTTCTCTTGTGTCTTTATACATAAACGGCATAACAATCTGAATAACAATATGTGTAATTAATGTTGCTATCGCTGCACCATTAATTCCCATAACCGGAATTAAAATGAAATTTAATATCACATCTGTTATTAGACCTGCTATGCAAAAAAGGTTTATGTACCTATTTTTTCCATCATTTGCAAGATAAACCTGATTCAATGTTGACATCGTAGACAATCCATAATACCATACTACAATTCTCAAAGCTGCTGTTCCTGCCAGATAATCTTTCCCATATAATAATAGAATAACCCAATGTGCAAAGACACCTACAAAAATTGAATACGCTGCATTAAGCCAAAAAAGAACCGCATATGATTGCCTCAATCTTCGTAAATAAAGTGCTCGATCTTTTCCTGCCGCCTCATATAGGACTGGCGATATTGACTGAATCAACGCTGATGGTATCATGCTCCATAACGTCGAAATTGTCAGTGCTGCAGAATAGTATCCAACAGACGCCTTATCTAACATATTTCCAAGCATAATACGATCCACTTGTGCATAGAGAATTGTAATCAATCCTGCTATTAAATAATGGTACGATTGCTTAAGAAGCCTCTTTCCCAACTGCCAATTAAATTTGGGACGAAATCCTTCAATTCTAATATAAAATATCATTAGAAATACTGTAAGAAAAATCATATCGGTTGAAGTTGCAAACGCAAACCACACAATATCTGCATTCGTAGCTAGCAAGTAAATTCTATATAAACTCATTCCAACATAAGCCAGAACTCCAGCAATACTGCTCCATTTAGCAAGTAGCCTTGCTTGAAAATAATAATTGATTGTGTCAAAGGAACTAAATAGTATGGATAAAGATTCCAAAAAGGCTATTTGAACAATCATAGAATCATCTCGATTGGTTATAAATATAAGAGCAATAATGCTGATAGTGGATAAGACAGCTGTTCCAAAACGCATCCAAATCGATGTCCAAATTACTTCGTTATTATCATATTTATCTGTCGCAATCTCTTTAATTACAATAACCGCTAAACCTAAAGAAGCGATTGATGAAAAGAAACTTACAAATGCAGCTACATAATTTATTGTTCCAAAATTGGATGGCCCTAAATACCTTGCTGTTGCGAGCGAAACAAAGAACTGCAACAGCATATTCACAATTTTACCGCCCATAAGCCATCCTATATTGCTAAAAAATTTTTTCTTTCCGCCTTCCATATTTTTAAATACGTTCCTCTCAAAACTTTTTAACCATTATATAAGGAAAAACTTCACTCATCACATCGAATTTTAATCCAATCATCAGGATAGAAATCCCCTTTCCACATTCCTAGTTCAGGGCAAATCACCGTTTTTTCTTTGTACTGGTTCAACCACGCAGCCCACCAACTATAACTGCTATTCGCCATTATCATATGCTTACAATGACTCATTAAGAACAAATCATCCAATGTATAGTTATCAGATTCATATTGTGGATAACGTAATTGTATGTCTTTAGTAGCAAAATATTGTTTTTCCGAAAAATAATGTTTACAAAAATCAACGTCATCAGAAAAAACATATAAAATCAACTTTTCTCCCGGATATTTTGATTTCATCATAGAAATGGCTTGGTCATAGTACGCCATATTCAGTTGGCATCCAATACCTACGTAATCTCCTCGTCGGACATGAAGAGCAATGCTATCACATTTCTGCATTTCATTGTACAACTGATTTACTGATTTACTTCTCTTCTTTTTGGGCGTTAATAACCTCAGCAAATCTTCTCTATACTCTACAAAATACTTTTCCGACTGCCAATATCCACTAATATATGTAT
>ERZ1026862.1417-NODE-1417-length-14152-cov-43.930978_pt1 | contig 14152 bp, 12 predicted proteins | sample MGYA00380161_ERZ1026862 | MGnify/ENA primary metagenome ERZ1026862 (study PRJEB33269, sample SAMEA4719797) | human gut metagenome | biome: human-associated habitat; feature: organic feature; material: feces | place: Cameroon | collected 2013-10 ... | reverse complement strand
AGTATCATACCATTATAGCTTTTTTCCCACAATAGCAGAAAACAACAAATTTAGATAGATTTTACCTGCCTTTTTGAACGGTTCGTCATTCATGCAGTCTGTGGATCAGCCGGTAAGCGATGTCCTTCTCGCAGATCAGGGCCTCCGTGTGGGCGAAAAATACGATGCCGTCCGTGGGGGCCAGAATCTTCTCCCTCACCGTTCCATCGTAAGGGTCTATAATTTCTGCCATCTCATTTCCATAGCGCACATCGTCTCCCGCATGTACTTTTCCCCGGAAAATTCCCGCCCGGTTCGTATGTACATCGCTTAAGTCCTTTTCATATAATACATGACTGATATATCCGGAATGGCTCTCATACCGGATCAGTCCCATCCGTTTTAAGAATCGTAAGACCGCTGCCACCGCCTGCCTTGCACTTGCCTCATCGATCTGGGTATTCTGATTCGTGTATACCGAAAAGGCGGCCGTCATCTCATCCTGCCAGTTATAATTCAATGTCTTCGTGTCAATCGGGATCGGCTTGCGCACCACCACATAAGGAAGTCCGAACAGATTTGCCAGAGAAGTATTCTGGTATCCCGTCTCCATCATACGCACATGAGGTACAAATTCTCCCGGCCGGTAGAAGGAGGTAAACTGGATGCCGTATACGTAATCTTTGATCTCCGTAAGCAACGCATTGGTCAGACGGTCCGCCGGCTCCCCGTAATCATTTCCCGGAAAACTCCGATTGATATCCGCTTCCTTGACACCGAAAAAGCGGCGGCTGATATTCACGGAATAGGCATTGATGGTAGGAATCACCAGAATCTGTTTGCCGGCACTGATACAGCCGTTGTTTTCCAGTTCCCGCAGTGTCTTCACCAGTTGGGAACAGATATACATCTGCTGGATCTCATTGCCTCTGGCTGCGCCAACGATGCAGGCAGACTTCTCGCCCTTGCCGAACTGAAAGCCCTTGATGCGCATATCTTCTCTGTAGGTCGAATGTATGGTATAAATATCTCTCTCAAACATAATCTTTTCACTCCGTCAGGATCCGCGCCAGCAGATCTCCTTCATAGACCACCGGATAAGCTCTCAGGGTAAACAACAGCCCTCCTTTTACGGTACGGATCTGCTGCTTCACCGTCCCTTCAAATGGATCCACCACTTCCCCGATCAGATCTCCTTTTTTCACATAGTGGTTGTGCTCGATCAGCGGCAGGAACACACCGTCTGACTTGCTGCGGATAAACTCCACCTCACCGTCACTGGATATCGCAGGCTCCTGCACCTTTGGCTCAGGGCCTGTCCAGATCCCCATTTCACTCATGATGTGGAAAATACCGTCCACGATCTGATTACCGAAGGATCTGTGGATGTCATGCCCCTGTCCCATCTCCAGCACCAGTGTGGGAACTCCCAGCAGATTCATGGAATGGGCCAGCGTCGATTCATGCACCGTGGCAGTGGCATTCATCCAGATCATGTCGGCATTGGTCATTTTCGCATAGGGAAGCAGTGCCTCCGCAAAATCTTCACTGAGTCGTACCTGTGGGATCTCACGCACAAAAATATCACTGGCGTGCAGATCGATACAAATATCGGATCCGATCAGGGAATCCACCACAGTTGCCGTGATCCGCTCCATCATATCCCCCGATGCGTCTCCCGGAAACATACGGTTCATATCCATATCCAGTCTCGGCACCGTCCGGCTGGCCATGTCGATTCCCAGCGGATTCAATGCCGGATAGATATCTACGATTCCTTTCAAATACTCCGGATGCTCTTTTACTCTTCGCGCCGTCTCATAACAGATGTACTGTCCCTCCAGTTCATCCCCGTGGATGCCGGACACCAGACTGATTCTGGATAAATTCCGTTCTTCTCCCTCCGGACGGATCCGGTTCCTGCGGATTGCCAGATGTCCTCCCGCCGGAAGTTCCATGCTGATGATCGTTTCTGTCATACTTACCTTTTCCCTCTCTTTATCTCTTTGCAGCTTTTCTACACAGAAAATGCTTCAGGAAACTTTCCCTGAAGCATCATCACCCGTTGTCTTATTAATCTTCTACACCCAATCCGCGCAACAGATACAGGATCTCACGATCCACCGCTTCCGCCGTCACGCCGATGGTCTGGGCCGAAATCTTCAGTCCTTCCAGCACAAACATAATATTTCTCGCAGTTCCCTCACAGTCCTCGCAGATAAACTCTCCGTTATCCACACCTGCCTCGATCAGTTTTTCAATGATCTTCACTGCGGAATCAAACTGCTTTTTTAAAATATTGTCTCTCTTGGGCAGTTCGTTTTCAAAATAGAATTCATAGGTAGCCTGCGTCAGTGTATTCTTCTTGCGCAGAAGCTCTTTCTTCTGTTCCTTTAAAAACAGAAGCAGGATATCCGCTGCGGTAGCATCCTCCGTAATGCTGTCGGAAAATACGTCATCCGCTTCCTCACTCTCCATGCGAAGCACTTCCATGAAGATCTGACTGGTATTCTCAAAATATAAATAGAGTCCTCCGCGGCTGATGTCGCAGGCCTCTACAATATCCTTCATCGTTACTTTTTTAAAACCCTTCTCCACAAATACTTCTCTGGCTTTCTCTACGATATATCGCTTTTTCTGTACTGATTTTTCTCCCATGGATCTATCCTGCCTTTCCCCACTCAAAGCTTTCCGTTCGCCGGTGTCTTATCCCAGAATTCAATGATCTCCTGCATCTGTTTCAGTACCAGATAAAAGATCTGCTCCGATACCGCCTCGCTCCACAGATTTCCCTTTGTTCTGCCGCCTAAGACATATTTTGACAGGATTCCTCTGAGGATATCCCATTCCTTCCATCCTGCTTTCTGAATAATATCCCGCTCCTCCTGATGAGTGCGGATCCGGTGTCTTGTGTATACATAGGCATAGTTGCGATCCATCAGGGGACTTTTCGTCGCTTCCCTGACGAAATTCAGGAGAGTCCCGTCATATACCGGAAAAGACACGGAATTCACTCCGATATCCTGTCCGCTGTAGATAGAGCTGGCTCTCTTGCCGGCGCTCTGCTCCAGCCAGGGCAGGTAGGGAAGTAACGGCCTCACTGCCTGCTTATATGATTCCAGCAACTGCTCTCTGTATTCACTGCTCTGTTCCATAACCCCAATATACCTTTCCATGTACCGTTTTCTACCGAAAACATCGCTTTTTTCGTCTGTCAATGTAAAAGTGACACATATGTAGTTTTATTTTATCACATTTCTATCAAAAGTACAGTAGAAAATTGTTGGTATTATGGTGTATAATGTGTATTAAATATTTGTATGATAAGACGAGGTATTGGAATGGCTGGAATCGTATTGGAGAAGGGGAAAACTATATATAGCTATGGGCAGCCCATGACTGCATTGCATCTGATCACCAACGGTAAAGTAGATGTGTCCTATCCCGGAGGCTCTTATACTCTGGGAAAGGGAGACGTGATCGGTATCTGTGAGATCTGCTCCGAGATCCATCTGCTGGGCTATACCACTCTGGAGGATACAACGATCCTGACGTATCCCCTGACCAGTCTGGACTCCCTGAATGATATTCTGCAGAAGCACCCGGACGTGGCACGTCTGTTCTGCCTGTCCTGTTTCCGTCAGATCAATATCCTGCTGAACCGCAGTTCCATTTCGGAATTGAACTGCAGTGAGCTGTATCGTACTCTGACAGATGATATTGCCACCTACAATACACTGTGTAGCCGTTACCGTCTGCAGGCGAGATCCCTGGAACATTTCGATGAGCTGAATGCTTTTCTTGGGGATGATTCACCGGACATCTGGCTGAACGGCTATTACATGGGCTTAAGCAGGATCCTGGCTTCGGACAATTACCGGATCCTGGTACAGGAGTCGGATCTGTCCATTGGTATGCTGCGTAAGGGAAGTCTGGACTTCCGCCGTACTTACCAGAGCCTGGAGGAACAGTTCCACTATCTGCAGCAGGTCGGTTCCTTCTATTTCCGGGAATCCGGCAACGATCTTTTTGATTTTTATACTTCTTTGTTCTATAAACTGGGACAGGATAATGAAGACAGCAAGGCGGTCTACGACCGCATTCACCGTATGCTTTCTAAGGCCGGCGATCTGTCCTTCATCGATCAGGAACTGTTTGCCTCCAGATCTCAGACCTTCCAGAGCAGCCTGAATCTCATGGAATCCAAGGATTCCGCTGAGGCAGGTTCTTCCGGAGATTCCGAGATCCTTGGCAAGCTTGCCGGATCGCTGAACACTATTCTGGATTACGCCGGTTCGGATCTGGATACCGTGACCAGCTTCCGTCAGCATGTCCACGCTTACAAGCTGCTGTCCGACCGGGCTTCCCAGGATCAGGATGTCGTTCTTTTACGCAGACAGCTGACCGAAGAATTTTATCTGCTCTACTCCCTCCTGTTCACCCAGACGCTGGAACAGCCGAACATTCCCATGCCGGTCAAAATGTTTCTGTATTTCGGTTATGTGGATGAGGAGCTGGCCGGTCTGAAAAATGCAGTCACCCTGTACCGCATAGCAGAAGCCATGTCGGATCACAGCGATATCGGTGTCTATACCTTTTATGACTGGCTGATGGCCATCTTCCGCGGGAAGAAATCTCCCAGCCGGAACGAATTTGACCAGGATTATTCCGATTATATTCACAAACAAAAGGTCGGTGGCAATATTACGGATGCAGAGCTCAAGGCATTGGAGAACAATTCCATGGCCAAGGTCAATTACGAGCTCCGGAATATGTTCCCTCAGGTCAACAAGATCACCTTCGGACGGATCACTACTTTCTGTCCGCTGTTCTGCGCAGATGATGTGCTGAAGGATCTGGAAAGCTCCTATGTCACCGTTTCCCGTGTCTCCCAGATTCTCGAGGAGATCCGCCGGGTAGATTACACGGCATTCTATAGAGAAAGTCTGGATATGGAGCACATAGATGTCATGGGTAAGGAGACAATTCATCTGGAATATCTGCCGGACATCATCCTGATGCCCAACGTCGGTATCCGCGGTGTCATGTGGCAGGAAATTGAGGGCAAGCGCCGTAACAGCCCCGGTCGTATGGTCTTCTCCATTTTCCATCTGGAGGATCTGAAGACGACCTTCACCCACCTGACCGGCGAATTCCGTTGGGAGCTGTGCAAGAGAATCCAGGGTAACCGCTGGAACGATGTATCCATCAGCTCCCTGACCAGTGAGTATTTTGATTATATCCAGTTCTACCGCAAGAACCACGATCTGAGTACAGAGGCCAAGGAAAAGGTAAAATCCAGCCTGCAGCGTGCGAAGAACAGTTTCAAGGAAATGTTTGTGAGAGATTATATGATCTGGGTACTGTTCGAGGGTGCCGGATCGCCGAGACTGAACAAAGTAGCCCGTCAGATCATGTTCACCTACTGCCCGTTCCCGGAGGATATTTGCAATACGCTGGCTCAGAACCCGTTATATGCCGATCTTCTGGATCGCCGTAAGATCAAGGTAGCCCAAGGCTTACATCATCTGGATGTTCTGACCCGAAAGCTGCAAAACGGTAATATTCCGGTTCCCGAGACCGTGGCACAGGAACGCTATTATTTAAGTGGCAGCAAAAAAGCATAGCACCTACATATAGCAAAAAGATTCACTCTCCACCCGGGGAATGAATCTTTTTGTTATGTTGTCTTATTTGCTTTCAGATACCTTATGCGTTTGCCAGCTGTTTGCCAAGTTCTCTACACTCTGACAGGCCATCCTCGTCCGGTGTCTCATGGCAGATCAGGCCCTCACCGTTCAACACAGTAGCTCCTGCTGCTTCCATACGGGTGGTCCAGTCTCTCATCCACTCACCGTCTCCCCAGCCATAGGAACCGAACAGTGCGATCTTTTTGCCGGAAGCAAAGCCTTCCACATCACATACAAAAGGCTCCATCTCGGATTCCTCCAGGACTTCCGCTCCCATCGCGGGACAGCCCAGTGCAAACTTGGGAGCAGCCTTTAGTTCGTCAAGGTTGGCGCCGGTCACAAATACTACCTCCGCTTCCTTCCCGGCTTCCCGGATACCCTCTCCGATGGCCTCTGCCATAGCCTGGGTGTTACCACCCTGTGTCCAGAATACTACATAAATCTTATCCATTTATTTTTCCTTCCCTTCCGCACCTTTCCGTGCCTGTTTCTATGCTGCGGTACATCCGCAGATATCTATGATTTCTGTCATCTTTAATCCATAATGCAACAGCTGGATCAAATTTTCCCTGGCATATTCATATTTTTCAAAAAGTCTCTGTTTTCCTTCTTTATCCGCATATACTTTCCAATAACCGGTGCAGAGGCTGTTCTTCCCCTGATGTCTGATAAATCCTTCCACATCCTCCGGGGGATATCCTAACAGCAATCCCAGTTCGTGGGGGAACGGCTTCCCTCTCTCTGCATAGGTTTCATAACGATCGCAAAATACCGGCAAAATATCCTCCAGTCGATCGGATTCGTACCCTGCCTCCCGCAGCAGTTTCTGTACCTGCGGCATTTTCAGATACTTTTCCAGCCGGTCTTCCCGATACAACAGTATTACCATTTTCTCCTCTGTCTCCAACAAGGGATACAGGGAAAGCACACTGCCTTCGACGATCCTTCCCACCTGTGTAAAGCCTTCCGGGGAAATCGTCAGCAGATTGGAAATCTTAAGTCCCGTGATCAGCGGTGCACACTGCAAAGCCAACTGTAGTTCCACATCGTCTGCTTCCATTTCACACAGGATCTCCCACGTTTCCTGACTCAATCAGCGCTTCACCTCCTGCCATCCAAAAGTCACTGAGTTAGTTTTATCTAACCTATATAAATAATATAGAAAAAAGCAGTTCCCGTCAAGGGAACTGCCTGATAGAAATTCTCAACACATAAATTTTTAAAATGATATTTCAGAATTCAGACCTTTCTGCGGTCCAGCCCTGTACTGCGATAGTATTCTGCCTTGTCCTGATACATCCGTCTCTCGGACTCCGTCAGCAGATGATCCTTTCCCACGGCTTCCAGAGTGTTCACCGCTGCTCCTACTGCCATGGAGACATCATGAGCTGCCAGCTCTGTTTTTAATTCCTCCACCTTTTGATAAAGCTCCTTTTCAGAAATTCCGGTGCACAGGACCACCAGTTCATCTCCGCCGATACGGAACATTCCATTTCCCTCAAATACACGTTTCAGGCAGTCACAGCACCTGCAGATCAGGCGGTCTCCGGCGGAATGTCCTTCACTGTCATTAATCCGTTTTAGTCCTGTAATATCACAGTATACCACGCCGATGGGCTCGCTATGATCCACCTGCTCAATGTACCTCTCCATAGCATAACGGTTCCCCAATGTCGTCAGCGGATCCGAATAGCTCATCACTTCCAGCTCCCGTACCAGATTTCTCTGCTTCAGGGACGATACGATAAAGTGTCCCATGATCTGCAGCATCTCCGACACATATTCAAAATATCTGGTCGAAGGATTGTCTACTCCGTAGAAGCCGATTACTTTCCCATCATCATAAAGCGGAACCACCACCAGGGAATGAATATTCTGTCTTACCAGAACTTCATACATCTGCGGATCCACATCTTTCATTTCTTCCAGATTCTCTGTGACAATACTCTGATTCTCATCAAACTTCCGATACCATTCCGCACAGATCTCCGGCGGTAGATCCTGAAGGGTATCCTTTTCCGGTGCGACTCCCTTGGCTACCCATTCGTATGTATTGTGGTCATGATCGTGGTCATCCTTTTCAAAAATATAGGCCCGTCCCGCTTCCAGATTCTTTCCGACAAATTCCAGCAGCACCTGCAATGTCTGATCCATGCTCTCCTGCCGCTGTGCCACACGGATGGCTTCATTCAACGCAACCTCCATATTACGGTAATCTTCGGATTTGTGCCCTCTCTCATTCAGATTGCCGCAATCTATGGCGATTTCCATACGGTATTTTCTCCCGTCTTCTTCTACCAGCGTGTCCTTGATATGAAGTTCTCTTCGCAGCAGCGGATTGTAATATTCCCATTCCTTAAAAAAACCCGGCTTTAACTGTTCATTATTACACATGCCACAGGGCAGAGAATTTCCCTGCAATATCTCATAACACTTTAACCCGATGATCTCTTCAAGACTTTGAAATCCATAGCTCTTCAGAGTCTTCTTGTTCATATATATCAATTCATGAGTCTCTGCATCTGCCACATATACGTATTCACCCAGATTCTCGAAAAATTCCCATATTTTACTCATATACACCAACCTGCTTCCGTATTCTTCCCCTCATTATAATTAATCAGTATACACTTGCAAACGCTTTACGGCAAGCCTGTTCTCTCAAAAATGTCTGTAATAATCTCACATCATCCGTGATCACACCGTCCGCCCCACAGTTTACGATCCGAAGCATGGCACCGGAAGTATTGGCTGTCCACCCGTATACCGACTTTCCGCAGTAATGAATGGCATCTACCATATCCACCGTAAGATTTCTCCCCTCGATGCTATAGCTGTCGGCATAGTCCAACTCATAATCCTCTTCTTCCAGATCATGGGCAATAAAAACTGTTGAAATCCCCGGTTCCAGCTCCTTCATTTTCTGCAGGGTTCCCTTGTTCATGGAGCCTATAATACACTCATCCACCATATCATAGTCCTGCAGCAGAGTCAGCACGCTTTCCTCCAGTGCATCCTCCTGTCCGGTATATTTCAGTTCGATCATCAGAGTGATCCTGCCTCTGGCACAGGCAAGCATTTCTTCCAGTGTCGGGATCTGTTCTCCCCGGTATGCTGCCGAAAAACCGCTGCCCACTTCCAGGGTTTTGAGAGCATCTGCCTCCGCATCCCATACGCAGATATCCTCTCCTGTGGTCCGTTTAAAATTACTGTCATGCATAACGATCAGGGTTCCGTCCGACAACTGCTGCACATCAATCTCTGCAATAGGCGCTCCATCCCGGATGGCCTGTTCCAGGGCCGCCACCGTGTTCTCCGGAGCTACTTTTGCCCCCGCCCGATGCGCTACCACGATCACAGGAGCGTCTTTACCTGCGGCCTGTACCTGCGGCAATACACCATATGTCAGAAAATAGAGGCAGAGAAGCATAACAATCGCTGTTTTTCTGATAATTTTCATCACATTGCCCTCCCATGAAAGTTATTTGTCAATTTTATTGTAACTATTGACTATAAACTCCATACAAGGAAAATGTTAACTTTTTGTAAATATTCAGAGCCATGTAACTTCAGGTACGGTATTCGGCGGATGCCTGCATACGCAAGAATATCTGCCTGAAGTTATAGGGCAAATTAGCGTTCTGAATAGTCGATAAGCCGGGCTAAGTGTCCTCACTTCCGCAACATCACTACCAGCTCATGAGCCAGCAGTGGAAATGCTGCCAATACATTCAATAGCAGCCATTCCTGTCCGGACAGATGGGAGGTTCCGAACGCTCCGATGAGAAACGGTACTTCCGTTACCGCAAACTGCAGCGCAAATCCAATAACACAGGCCAACACCATCAGCGGATTATCCCAGGGTCTCATGGCAAATACGGACTTCTGCATATCCCGCATTCCCACTGCATGATACAGCTGGCACATTCCCAGTACTGTAAAAGCATAGGTCTGGGATCGGGCAAGTATTTTTTCCCGGGACAGTAATTCACGAAGTCCCTCCACCCAGTCAGACAGATTCCAGGACAATTCTCCCCTGCCTGCCAGGATCCCACAGGGCAATACCAGAAATGCCGCCAGACCGATACCGGTGATCAGCGCTCCATAGAGTAAGGTACAGGCCATTCCGCCCCGGGCGAACAGACTCTCCGCTGCTTTTCTTGGAGGACAGCGCATCAGGCTTTTTCCGTCATTTTTATCCACTCCCAGTGCCAACGCCGGAAGGGAATCCGTGATCAGATTGATCCACAGTATATGACTGGATTTTAGAGGGGACGCCAGCCCCAGAGCCACTGCTGCAAACATGGTCATCAGTTCCCCGAGATTGGAGGACAGTAAAAATATCACCGACTTGCGGATGTTTTCATAGACGCCTCTGCCTTCCTCGATTGCCTTTTCAATCGTTGCAAAATTATCATCCGTCAGTATCATGTCCGCCGCCTGTTTAGCCACATCCACGCCGGTTCCCATGGCTACACCGATATCTGCTGCTTTCAGAGAAGGAGCATCGTTCACACCATCCCCTGTCATGGCCACAATCTCCCCATTCTGCTGCAGCCCCTTCACGATCCGTACCTTCTGGGCCGGAGTCACTCTGGCATAAACCCTGATATTCCTGATCCTCCTGGCAAAAGAAGCATCATCCAGATGATTCAGTTCTTCCCCTGTAATACACTGACTGCGATGCCCTGCAATCCCCAGCTGTCTGGCAATGGCATAGGCGGTATCCACATGATCCCCGGTGATCATTACTGTAGATACACCTGCACGGCGGAAAATCTCCACCGCTTCCTCCGCCTCCGGTCTGGCAGGATCACGCATCCCCACGATTCCCAGGAATGTCATACCTTCTTCCCCACACCCGGGAGTGTTTCCGCTCTGTGCTGCCGCCAGTGTCCGAAGTGCCAGGGAATTCATGAGTTCTACAACCTCACTGATCCTTTTTCTCTGTCCGGCTGTCATTGGCACACTTCTTCCGTCCTGTAAAATATGAGTGCAGTGCTGTACGATCACATCCGGTGCCCCCTTCGTATAGGCAATGCTTCCCTTATGCCCTCCGTTTTTCGGGATTCTGTGATAGGTCGTCATCATCTTCCGGTCCGAATCGAAAGGCTTTTCATCATAGCGGGGGTACTGCTTCTCCAGACGTTCTCTATGCATCCCCATCTTCTCACCAAAATCTAAAAGTGCCAGTTCCGTAGGATCTCCGATCCTCTGCTCCCCCTGCAGGGATGCATCATTACACAGCAACATTCCCCGGAGCATCTCCTGCAGGCACCGGGGGGTCCCTCTGTTTCTGTTGCCGGTGACATCCTCCAGCACATCATACCACCAGCATTTTTCTACCGTAAGCCGGTTCTGAGTCAATGTGCCGGTCTTATCCGAGCAGACCACGCTGACAGCCCCCAGAGTCTCCACAGACGGCAGTCTGCGGATGATCGTATGCACTTTGACCATCCTGGTCACTGACAGAGCCAGACAGATTGTCACCACTGCCGGCAGCCCTTCCGGCACCGCGGCCACCGCCAGAGAAATTGCCACCAACAGCATTTCCGGAATATTTCTGTGCTGAAATACCGCCAGTAAAAACAAAGCTGCGCATACTCCCAGGGACAAAATGCTCAGAAGCTTTCCCAGATCCCCCAGTCGTTTCTGTAACGGGGTCATTTCCTCCTCCGCATCCGTGATCATGGATGCGATTCTGCCGATCTCCGTATCCATTCCCGTAGCAGTCACCAATCCTTCCCCGTGACCGTGTGTCACCACAGTGGACATATAGACCATATTGACCCGTTCGGCCAGTGGGATCTCCTGTCTGCAATTTGCCAGAAACAGTGCATCCTTTTCCACCGGCACAGATTCCCCGGTCAGAGCGGATTCTTCTACCTGCAGATTGGCACTTCTCGTCAGCCGGATGTCCGCCGGGACCTGCGCTCCTGCTTCCAGATCCACCAGATCCCCTGTCACCAGCTCCGCCGCCGGAATCTCTCTGCGTATTCCATCCCGGATCACTATAGTCTGTGGGCTGGTCAGCTTCTTCAAAGCCTCCAGTGCCTTTCTGGCTTTTCCCTCCTGCAGCATTCCCACCAGGGCATTGACCACCACCACGGTACCGATAATCACCGCATCACTGACTTCCCCCAGGAGAACGGATACCACCGCAGCGATCAATAATATGTAGATCAACGGATCTTTCAACTGCTCCAGAAAAAGCTGTATTTTTGTCTTTTTTCTGGCAGCTTTCATTTCATTTCTGCCATTTTGCTGCAAACGACGAAAGGCCTCACCATCGGTAAGGCCCTTCACTGCGTCACTATTCAATTTACTTACGGTTTCCTGTATATTCTGCTTCTCGAACACGGTAGCCTCCAATGCTTGTTTCTATTAAGCATTGTATGCCGCATCTATGCAATTCATTCCAACCAGGCCGTCGCGCAATTTTATTCTCTTAACTGAAATGCAGAAGTCAGTTCATTCATATTAGTAGCCTGTGCGGACAGCTCTTCACTGGTGGCAGAGGTTTCTTCCGCAGTCGCAGAGTTGTTCTGTACCACTGTGGAGATCTGTTCAATGCCCTGCTCGATCTGCATCATGGCATCTGCCTGCGCCTTGGATTCTTCCATAGCTTTCTTGGACTCGTTGGCCAGATCCTCGATGCCCTCCACGACCTTCTGCAATGCTTCAGCCGTCTTGTCCGTGATCTGATTGCCATGCTCAATCTCCTGCAGGGAGGTCTCGATCAGTTCTCTGGTATGTACCGCAGACTGTGCACTGTCATCTGCCAGCTTACGGATCTGATCCGCAACCACTGCAAAGCCTCTTCCGGCCTCTCCTGCTCTGGCTGCCTCAATGGCTGCATTCAGGGACAACAGATTCGTCTGGGATGCGATATCCTCAATCTCACCAATAATATCGCTGATCTGCCTGGAAGTATCGTTGATACGCTGCATGGCATCTGTCAGACCCTTCATTTCCTCTCCGCTGTCCTTCGCCTGCTGCTGGTAATCCATAGCCTTCTGGTAAGAACCTCCCAGTGCCTTGGCATTCTTCTCCACGATCTCGGTTACATTCGTGATGGTAGCCTGCAGTTCCTCTACGGAACCGGCCTGGTCGGTAGCACCTTCCGCAAGTCCCTGGGCAGCATCTGCCATCTGGTTTGCCCCCAGAGATACCTGTCCCACTGCCGTCTTGATCTCATTAAGTGTCTCACTGAGCTTATGGTTCAGCTTACGGATAGATTCCAACAGTCCCTGAAAGTCTCCCACATAGGCTTCTGCGCAACCTGTAGTCAGTGCAAAATTGCCCTGTGACATCTCTCCCAACAGATAATCCGCATCGCCAATCACTTTCTGCAGGTTACCGGATAATGCGGCGGTAGCCTCTGCCAGGATCTGTGTCTCATCCTGTGTCCGGATCACTGGTGCCGGAGTATGCAGATCGCCCTCAGCCAACAGACGTAATCTCTCGGTACACTTTGCCACCGGTTCACCGATCGCCTGACCGATCTTTTTTGCCCTGCGCACACTGAAACATAAAGCTGCAGCACCTATTGCTACACCAATGACAATACATACAACGGTAGAACCAAGGAAATCTGTCAGTGGTGCATTTACTGCCACGCTCCATCCATTGGTTCCTTCTATTGGTGCATAAGCCTGTATTGTGAGGGTTCCGCCTTTCATATAAGTGCCATATCCGGTTGCTCCGGTCATCATCTTCTGCTCTACCTTTGCAATTCCCCGCAAAGATCTGTCCGTCTGAGACAGTTCAATGTTGCTCTTCTGCTCCTGGGCAATCGCAGAATCACAGTGAGCAATGGTGATACCTGTTTCTCCCAACAGATAGCACTCGGAATTCTTACTGACAGAGACTGCCGCAGCAATATCATTTAAGAACTCCGGATCCGGCACGGCGAATACCACGCCGACAATATCACCATTCTTATCTCCGTCTGCATATACAGGTGCGGAAATGATAACGCTGAGTCTGCCGTCTGTCTTCGAGATCACTGGATCCGATACCACGACCTCTCCCTGCATGGATCTCTTAAAATAATCACGGTCACTATAATCGGTTCCGTCATAAGCACAGATACCGTTGGAGCCGATCAGCTTGCCTCTGACCATTCCATAAGCTTCCATGCGCTGGTTGATATACTGCTGCTTCTGCTCCTGGGTAAATACCGGAGAAGACAGCTGGTAGCTGCATCCGAGTTCGGATACGATCGTTGTCGTCACACGCAGTTCCTCTTTGATACGGTCTGCGGAGATCTCTGCCACCACCAGCATATCGTCTTCCAATGTTCTCATGGTACTGGACAGATTCAGGATCACGGTAAGGATGACCAGCGGAATAGTTGCGAACACTACCAGCCTGCTGATCGCCTTCTGCAGACGTTCCCGGATCGTCGTCATGCCGGATGCCTGCTCCTTTGTGCCCTTCTGTGATGCTTTTGTACTCATATGTCCTCATTTCTGCGCTGC
>ERZ1026862.1415-NODE-1415-length-14169-cov-48.087856_pt1 | contig 14169 bp, 8 predicted proteins | sample MGYA00380161_ERZ1026862 | MGnify/ENA primary metagenome ERZ1026862 (study PRJEB33269, sample SAMEA4719797) | human gut metagenome | biome: human-associated habitat; feature: organic feature; material: feces | place: Cameroon | collected 2013-10 ... | reverse complement strand
AGTTACTGGACAACGTGCTGGAACTGGGGTGAGGATGATATCCAGGCTGTGGGTTACGACTACCTCATGGGCTACAAGGTTGACCAGGGTGACTTCTGGGGCTGGCAGAAAGAGTTTGACGGATGGGGCGCATGCTTCATGGATCAGGCTGATACGTTTAATCCTAACGACCGTTTTAGCCGTGGTCTCTGGAAGGCTGCATGGTATGGTATCCGTAAGGCAAATCTGGGTCTGGAGAATATGGACCTGATGACGGCTGCCACCCAGGAGGAGAAGAATACCATCAAGGGTCAGTTGCTCTTCTTCCGTGGATGGCTTCATTTCCAGCTGATGCAGTATTTCGGCGGTCTGCCATATATTGATCATGCCATAGCTGCCGACCAGCCAATGACTCTTCCTCGTGAAACCTGTCAGGCATGTGCCGAGAAGGCTGCTAAAGACTTCCGTGAGGCTGCAGAGCTTCTGCCTATCGACTGGGATAAGTCTTCTGTTGGTCGCAATACATTAGGCAAGAATGGCTTCCGCATCAACAAGATTACCGCACTTGCCTATGAAGGCAAATCACTCTTGTGGGCAGCTTCTCCACTGGTGAAGAACTGCGATGACAAGATGAACGTAAACGGCAATGCCAGCACCTACGATTACGATACCAACTATGCACAGCAGGCTGCCGAGGCACTTGGCGAACTCCTTACTCTTGTTGAGACAGGACAGACCCAGTACAAGCTCGTGGATTTTGCTAATTACTCAGACCTGTTCTATACCTGGAACAAGAACATGCTTCCTCCAGGTTCTACCGAGAATATTCTCCGTGATATTCCAGCCGATGCATGGCAGAACTCTCACTTCGGAGTGTTCACCGAGTTTGGCGGTTCGATTCTTACAGGTGGTAAGGCTGCCTCACAGCCTACAGCCAACTACGTAAACTATTATGGTATGAAGAATGGTCTTCCTCTCGATGACCCAGATTCTGGTTTCGACCCAACCCATCCTTGGAAGAACCGTGACCCACGTTTCTATCACGACATCGTATATGATGGAGTAAAGGTGGTAGAGGGAGACATCAAACCAGATGCCAACCGATATGCCAACCTCTATACAGGTGGTACTTACCGTGACGATATCAACGAGAGCCGCACTGGTTACCTGCTCTATAAGTTCATTCCTATGATCGCCAACAACTATGATATGGGTAGTACTTATAACAAGTTGTACATTGATGTGCCTTACCTGCGTCTTGCCGACTGTTACCTGATGTATGCCGAGGCTTGTGCAGCCGTAGGTGGAGCCACCGCTTCTGCCAAGTGCTCACTCACAGCTCTCGATGCAGTGAACAAGATTCGCGAGCGTGCCGGAGTAGAAGGCGTAGCAGCCAAGTTTACAGGCAACAAGGACAAGTTCATGGATGAGGTTCGCCGCGAGCGCGCCGTAGAGCTTGCTTTCGAAGGTCACCGTTTCAATGACTTGCGTCGCTGGTTGCTTCTCGACAAGGCACCTTACAACATCAAGACATCGCAGGAGTTTGTACGTGCAGGCAAGTTTGATCCAAAGAATCCACAGGACACTGAGGTTTCCGGTTTCAAGGAGAAGACCATTCTTACCCGCCACTTCACAAGCAAGCACTGGTGGATGCCTTTGAAGAAGAAAGACACCAGTATCTATCCTGAGATGTTCCAGAATCCAGGTTGGTAATAGAGTGTGAATCAAGAAAACAATTAAAAGAATAAAGAAGAAAAAATTATGAGCAACATAATTTCAAGATATAAAGCGATTCTTCCGGTTTCCCTCTTCGCTCTCTCTGCACAAGGAGTGATGGCACAGGATGCCTCAGAAGCAGACACCATCAACGTGGCATTCCGCAAGGCGGATGCCCGTGATGTAATCACTCCTGTCAGCACGGTCAAGGTGAAGAATCTGCTGGAGAAGAACTACAATACCTATAGCCTCGATAACATGCAGGCTTTGGTTGCAGGTTATAACGGGTCGCTGTGGAACCAGGGTGATGCACTCGTGCTGATTGACGGTGTGCCACGTGATGCAAACAATGTTTTGCCAACGGAGATTGAAGACATTACCTTCCTCAAGGGTGCTTCTGCCGTTGTTCTCTATGGTAGCCGTGCTGCAAAGGGTGTTATCCTCATCACAACAAAGCGTGGAAAGGTAGAACCTTTGAAGATAAGCGCCCGTGCCAACTATCAGATGAGTGTAGCGAAGTCTTATCCTACCTACCTCGATGGTGCGCAGTATATGACGCTTTACAATCAGGCTCTTGCCAACGATGGTCTTTCTGCTAAATATTCAGCAGAAGACATCTATAACACGGCTGCAGGTACCAATCCTTACCGTTATCCAAACCAGCAGTTCTATAATTCTGATTATCTCAACAAGACCAAGTCTCGCTACGATGTGACGGCTGAGTTCGAAGGTGGTGGTAAGTTTGCACAGTTCTATACCAACGTGAGCTACTACCGCGAGGGTGATTTCCTGAATTTCGGTGAAGGAAAGAACAACTATACCGACCGCCTGAACGTACGTGGTAACATCGACCTCCAGCTTGCTGACTGGGCTTCTGGTTGGGTGAATGCCAACGCTACCTATTATAACCAGCATGGTTCAAACAGCGAATTCTGGAAGGCAGCTTCTACATTGCGTCCTAACCGTGTGGCTCCATTCATCCCGCTGTCTTATCTTGACCCGATGGATGCCAATTCTCTGGCTCTCATCCATAACTCAAGAAATATCATCACCAATCCTGTGGGATTGCCAGCCGGACAGTATTTCCTGGGTGCTACACAGGAAGACCAGACCAATGCCTTCGCAGATATGTATGCTGCAGGCTACAACACCTGGACATCCCGCCAGATGCAGTTTGATACTGGTGTCAAGTTTGATCTCTCTTCTTTGCTGAAGGGATTGAGCTTCAAGACCATGTTTGCGGTTGACTATTCTACGTCATACACCACATCCTTGAACGACAGTTATGCAACCTTCGGTGTCAACTGGACACAGTTTGACGGCAAGCAGATTATCGGTTCCGTCACTCAGTATGGTGAGGATAAGCATACGGGTACTTTGAACTCCAGCAACTCAGCAGAGCGCCAGACGCTTGCCTGGACCGGACAGTTTGACTACGTTAACTCCTTCGGCAATCACAATGTCAATGCCACCTTGCTCGCCAATGGTTATCAGCAGACCATCAGCGGTGAGTATCACAAGGTAAGCAATGCCAACCTGGGACTTCTCGTGTCATACAACTATGCACATAAGTACTATGCCGACTTGGCAGCCAATGCGGTACATTCGGCAAAGCTTCCTGAGGGCAACCGCAATGCCATTTCTCCATCGGCAACTCTCGGCTGGAGACTCTCTGAAGAGAATTTCCTGAAGGATGTAAACTGGCTCGATGACCTCCGTCTTACTGCAGGTTATACCGTCTTGAACCAGGATCTTGATATCAAAGAGTACTTCATGTATGAGAATATCTTCACGGCTACCGGTACATGGTGGGGATGGTCTGACGCCAACAACAGCATCCAGACTTCCGACTCTCAGCGTGGTGGTAACGACAAGCTGGGCTTCATCAAGCGCAAGGAATTCAATGTAGGTTTGAATGGTGCCTTGTTCGGCAATCGACTCAGCTTTGCAGTGAACTACTACAACACAGTGACCGATGGCTTGCTTGCTCAGCCAGACTACATCTATCCAAGCTATATGCATACCTACTGGCCTGTATCTACATTCGTGCCATACATCAACTATGGTAAGAACCGCCGCACAGGTGTTGACTTCTCTCTCGGTTACAAAGACAAGGTGGGAGACTTCGAGTATGGTATCCAGGCATTCGGACAGACCAACAGTTCAAAGAACCTGAAGGTTGCAGAGAATGTAGAGTATGACTACATGCGTACAGAAGGCAAGCTCACTGATGCCCTTTGGGGATATGAGTGCTTAGGCTACTACAACAGTCAGGAAGAAATTGACAATGATAAGGTCAAGAGTTCTTTCGGTACTTTGAAGCCAGGTGATCTGAGATACAAGGACCAGAATGGTGATAATGTCATCGACAGCAAGGACCGTGTGGTTATCGGTCGCTGGAGCGCCAAGTTCACCGGTGGTATGAATCTTACCTTGAAGTACAAGAACTTCACTCTCTTCGCCATGTTGACAGGTCAGTTTGGTGGCAATGCCATCAAGGACGATACCTACAACTGGGTTTACGGTGAGCGTAAGTACAGTGATGTGGTACTCGGTGCCTGGACAGAGAGTAAATTCAAGAACGGAGAGTCTATCACCTATCCTCGTCTGACAACACAGAGTGGTGACAACAACTTCAATGCTTCCGACTACTGGATGTATTCAACCGACCGCATCGACTTGAGCCGCGTGCAGCTTACCTACGATTTCAACAAGACACTCTTCGGAGACAATAGTTTGGTGAAGGGCTTGCAGGTATATGTTAATGGCAGCAGCCTCCTGACGATAGCCGGTGAGCGCAAGCAGATGGAACGCAATGTAGATTCTGCTCCTCAAACCCGCAGTTTCACCATCGGTGCAAAGGTTGAGTTCTAATATAGAAAATTAAGATAACGAAAATGACAAAAGTGATGAACAACTTACTATCAAAATATAAAATTGGTGGAGTGGTGCTCGGACTGGCTCTTTCGATAGGACTGACAAGCTGCGACGATATGTTCGAGCCTGCTATCGAAAACCATCTGGGTTTCGAGTATATGTACGACCATCCAGACTATGCTGATGGTGTGCTTGGCAACGCCTATACCCGTCTGCCAAACGGCTCTTACTCATTCAATGATGTCGCTACAGACGATGCCGTGAGTAACGACGCTACCGACTCTTATCGTAAGATGACTGGCGTAGATAGCTGGACATCAAACAACAACCCTGTGGAAACCTGGCGCAACTGTCGTGCAGCCATCCAGTATATCAACCTCTTCCTCGCCAATGTGGATAAGGTAAACTGGAACAGCGATGAGGCTGTGCGTGCCATGTATGAGCAGCGTTATATCGGTGAGGCAAAGGGTTTGAGAGCACTCTTCATGTACTATCTGCTCCGTGCCCATGGTGGTTTGGATGCCAATGGAAAACTCCTCGGTGTTCCTAACGATCTTGAGCCAACAAATGTAAATTCAGATTTCAATTCCCTGGAGGTGCGTGCTTCTTTTGCCGACTGCATGAAGCAGCTCATTGCGGATGCAGAAGAGGCTGTACGTGTACTTCCTGTTGACTACAAGGATACGGATAACGAGACAATGACCGTTAGTTGCCTTGGCAAATCCTATACAGTTACAAAGGCTACTTACAATCGTGTACTTGGTTCCAACTTCGCCGGACGCTTAAGTGGTCGTATCGCTCGTGCCGTTCTTGCACAGGCTACATTGATGGCTGCATCTCCAGCCTTTGCCGATGGCAGCGGCGTAACCTACGAGCAGGCTGCCAAATATGCCAAGGCAGTGCTCGACCTCAATGGTGGTATCTCTGGCATCGATACAAATGGTTTGGAGTGGTATGCAGACCCAAACATGAAGGATTTTAAAGCGGCAGAATGTCCTAAGGAAGTTCTCTGGCGTACAGAGAAGAGCGAGAACAATGATTTGGAGACCAAGTACTACCCACCATCAATCTATGGTCAGGGTCGTATCAATCCAACCCAGAATCTTGTAGATGCATTCCCTGCTGCCAACGGTTATCCTATTACAGATGCCAAGAGCGAATATGACCCAGCTAATCCATACGCAAACCGTGACCCACGTCTGGCTAAGTACATTATCTATAACGGACAGACTGCCGGTTCTGGAAATGCTGTCATCAATACACAGGCAGACAACGCAGACAATCTCGATGGTCTCAACAAGGACGTTTCCAAGTCAACCCGCACAGGTTACTATATGAAGAAGCTTCTCCGTCAGGACATCAACCTGGATCCTACGGTTAACGGCAAGGCTTATCATTACACAGCCCGCATCCGTTACACAGAGCTTTATCTGGATTATGCCGAGGCAGCCAATGAGGCTTATGGTCCTAAGGGTGGCACTGGTTACTCAGCTTACGATGTCATCAAGGCAATCCGTGAGCGTGCAGGCTTGGGAGAGTTTGGTGAAGATCCATACCTGGAAGAGTGCGCACAGAGCAAGGAAAAAATGCGTGACTTGATCAGAAACGAGCGCCGCCTCGAGCTTTGCTTCGAGGGCTTCCGCTTCTGGGATCTGCGTCGCTGGAAGGCTAACCTTACTGAGGAGGCAAAGGGTATGAGCATCACCAACGATGAGGGTAGCAAGAAATATACTCCAATCTCAGTAGAAACACGTAATTTCAAGAAGGATGCCTTCTATGGTCCTGTGCCATACGACCAGATTCTTAATTTCCCATCACTCGTTCAGAACGCAGGATGGTAAAAAGAACAACATTTGGTAATAACAAGAAAAAATGAAGAAAATGAATAAAACATTCAGAAAAATAGGAACTGCAATCATGGGACTTGCCTTGGTAGCTGGTCTTTCTACCTCTTGTTCAAACGGAGATTGGGAAGATAGTCTTCAGGGAGGAACAGGCAATGGTGGCAACAACGGTAAGATAACTGTATCTTTCGCTAAGCAGACACCTATCCGCGTTATCACCCTCGGTAATGACGATGATGCGGTAAATACCAACGACAATGCTCATCAGTTCTTGCTGCAGGCAACTTGGGGTGGTGGTTACAAGAATACCAAGGATTGCAAAATCAGCTATCAGATTGATCCTTCTCTTCTGCCAGAAGGCAGTGGTATGGAGGTGCTCCCTGAATCCTACTATACCCTGGAGGATCCTAACACCCTGACTATCCCTAAGGGAAGGATTATTGGTGGTACAACAGTGCATCTTACTGATGCCTTCTTCAACGATCCGAAGGCTGCTACTACTCACTATGTGCTGCCTGTAAGACTCGTTTCTTCCCTCACTGGTGATTCTATCCTTGAAAAGAAGAACTACCAGATGATCTGTGTGAAGTACAAGAATCAGTACTCAGGTATGTATTGCAAGACAGGAACTACCAATATCCAGGATTTGAAGACCATTACTCACAAGAACGAGGATGCCCTGGATGTGGCTTCAACTGTAGATTTCAACACATCTTCCATCACTTTCTCTTATCCTGTAAAGGAATGGAAGTATGATGACAAAGAGCATATCTGGAGTCAGATTGATGCAACGAAGGAGTTGACCATTACTCTGGCATTCAATGGTGAAAACTGTAAGGTTCTTCAGGATGGCAAGGAGATCGGTACTGGTACTTTTGCTCCTCGTGGCATTCAGGATTTCAGCGACAAGAACCGTATGGCTGATTGTCTGAAGATTAAGTTTAATGCTACTGTTGTGACCAACGCCGGTGATGTAGACCACGAGAAAACATGGAACATCTCTGCCGACTATGTGATGTCTATGATGAGTCGTGGCAACAAGCTTGAGTCATGGAAGTAATTTCGTAACAAACTAATGAAAATGAATTTAGTAGTATGAAAGTAAATAAATATATTATATCTGCACTGGTCTGCCCATTTGTTTTGGGCAGCTGTGCAGACTGGGATGACTGGAAATATGATGTCGAGAAGCCTCAGACCATCGCTCAGTATGAGTATCTCAACGACTATGCGCCATTGAAGGAGTATCTGGATCGTAATGCTCATCCTGGCTTTAAGGTAAGTGCTGCACTTGGCGTGGACGAGTTCAACCAGCAGGGTCCTCTCTTCCGTCTTGCAGCCCATAACTTTGATGAGATTGTTGCAGGCAATGCCATGAAGATGGCTTCCTGTGTCAACGACGAGGGTGTGATGGATTTCAGTAAGGTATCTTCTTTTGTTTCCGCAGCAGAGGATGCAGGGTTAACAGTTTATGGTCATACGCTTGCATGGCATGCTCAGCAGCCTAGCAAGTATTTGAATGGGCTGATAAAGGATAAGGAGTTGCCTCCTGCTGAGGAGAATCCTGGACTTATCATCACGGCTGGTGCTCCTAAGAAAGATACCTGGGAATATGAAATCTACTATGATCTGGATAAGCCTCTTCAAGCAGGTAAAACTTACGAGATTTCACTTAATGTAAGGGGAACTAATCCTGGAACGATTGATTTCTGGCCTGGTAAGAAAGATGGTTCTGATACACAGTATGGAGCAGGTTCATTTACTGTAGCTGAAAAAGCTATTGATAATAGCTTCTCTTTTACACCGAATGCGGATATCGATCGTTTGCGTTTCTGCTTCGGAAAGATTGGCGGTACTCTCTATTTTGATAATTTTGTATTGAAGGAAAAGGGCTCTGACCATAATCTTGTAGTAAACTCTACCTTTGATGAAAATGATATTTCTCACTGGACCAAAGTTTCTTGGGTAGACGTCAACTATAAGATTGGTAATGTAGCTGGTGCGGGTGCTGTTGAAATCCCTGTAAGTGTTGGGCATCTTACCTTTGATGATGGTCAGAACCTTGGTGGATGGGGTATGGATAATGCGCCAGAGATTGTAAATGGTGTTTGTGAGGTTGGTAACAACGCAGCCAAGGAAAACCCTTGGAATGCACAAGTTTGCTATGAACCAGGTTTCGCTTTCGAGAATGGTACAACCTATCACTTGAAGATGAAAATCAAGGGTTCTGTAGCTGGTGAATTTGGTGCTGGATTCCAGAATCCTGATGGATACAAAGGCTGTGGTGACTTCCCTACCATCAACGTTACAACTGATTGGAAGGAAGTTGATGTGACTACCACATGTAATGGTGACAATGCCAAGCGCCTGCTGCTGAATATCGGTAAATATGCGGGTACCCTCTATATTGATGATTTTGAAGTTTACTACACGAAGTCTTCAAATGGTATCCCTCTCACTCCTAAGGAGAAATCAGATATTCTTACCTTGGCGATGAACAAATGGATAAGTGGCATGATGCAGGCCACTGAAGGCAAGGTGAAGGCTTGGGATCTCATCAACGAGGCTGTCTCTGGTGGTGGCAATGTGAATGGCTTCTATGCTCTTCAGACTGAGGCTACCAGTGAGCATAATCCACAAGATTTCTACTGGCAGGATTACTTCACACCAGAGATGTATGGTCCTATCGTAGAGAAGGCGGCTCGTGATGCTTATGCTGCGGTAGAGGGTACAAACCCTGCAGACCTCAAGCTCTTCATCAACGATTATAACCTGGAATCTGATTGGGACAACAACCAGAAGGTGAAGTCGCTCGTTTACTGGATTGGCGTATGGGAAAAGAAGGGTCAGGAACTCGGCTGGAAAACCAAGATTGATGGTATCGGAACACAGATGCACATCGACTACTACGAGAATCCACAGACTCTGGAAAGCAAGAAGAAGGCCATCCAGAACATGCTCAAGATCATGGCAGAGACTGGCAAGCTCGTCCGTATCTCAGAGATCGATATGGGCTATGTAGATAAAGATGGCAAAGATGTTACTACTGCTCAGCTGGAGAAGCTTCCTATTGAAGAGCGTGTGGCTAAGGAAAAGGCTATGGCTGAACACTACAAGTGGATTATCGAGCAGTATTTCAAGATCGTTCCTGTCAATCAGCAGTATGGTATCTGCCAGTGGTGTCTCACCGATGCACCAACAAACAGCGGTTGGCGCCCTGGAAAGCCTGTAGGTCTCTGGAACCTGAACTATCAGCGCAAGCCTGCTTATGGTGGTTTTGCTGATGGTCTTGCAGGTAAATAAAAGACATTAGTTTAGGTTTTATCATATAAAGGATTAACCGAAATGATGTTAGTCGTTAAGGTCGGTTGTGTCGTGAAGACACGACCGACCTTTTTACTTAAAATGGCACGAAAACGCACTTTTAAAGTATTTCATTTGGTTGCATAATTTGTGGACAGAGGATGTACTTGCTCTCGATGTATTAGGCTAATCTAGCTTGTCTTTCACATAGGCTCTGGCTGCATAGAGGGGAACGTTTTCCATCCAGTCTTGCTCTCTGAAGCCTAACATGGAGAAGCGGATACCTTTCAGGTGATTTCCTGTTGCTAGATAACTGCCACTCTTTTAGCTTGTTATATATTTCTCTTTTCATACTATTTACATTTTTATGAGGGAATATTGTTGCTTTGCCTACATTTTTATGAGGGAATATTGTTGCTTTTCCTACATTTTTATGAGGGAATCAGCTTGCTGTCCATACATTTTTATGAGGGAATGCGCTGCAAAATTACTAAAAATATTGCTTAAACGTGCGGAAGGTGATTAAAAAAAACACATTCCGCACGTTTAAATGTTGTTTTTAACGTTTGTTTGTTGTTTTTCTCGTTTCTTACTATACTTTTATGAGGGAATATTCCATAAATTATGTAAACGCTGCTCAAACGTAATGATGTTGTTAAATCTGTATATTTTTCCTCTGTTTTGACCAAACATTTGGGGAATCTGGAACATTTTGGGCAAAAACATTTGGGGAATCTGGAATATTCGTTTATTTGACTTTTCCTGATTCCCTCTTCAAATAGGTTTGATGGTGTATCATTTTCGTTATAATGTTGACTATCAAACCTGTTTGGTGCTTCTCACAAAGTATTTGTTACACCACGCAAGGTCTTTTTCAGCCTTTTCTGTTACTTTTGCAAGCGGAAATGAGAATCATTTCTCGTTCCCAGAATGAACAATTATTATCAATAAACTTAAAATCAGAAACGTATGAAAAAGATTTTTACTTTGATGGCAGCAGCCCTGATGGCTGTAAGTGTGAATGCTCAGACTGAGACTCCTCTTGTTTTGGGTGGTGGTTGGAATGCAGGTTTTGCCTACGATGCTGATGTTTATGACTTCACTATCTCCAAGCAGTGGGGTGCAGCAGAGTTTGCCTGCAATGTCAACTCTGCAGATTATCCAAAGTATATCCTCGAGTTCGAAGAGCCGCTTCCTGCCAACTGCCAGGTAAACTATACTTGGAAGGCTTCTGCTGATGCCGAAGGCGATCCAACTCCTGCCTACGGAAGAGCTGTGGGTGATGGAGCAACCAAGAAGTTTGAACTTGCTTTCGATGCTGAGCATCCTTACATCGTAGGTGTATCCGTGCAGCATACAGATGCTGAGGAAGTGAACCTGAAGGTGAAGAAGATGATTTTGGTTGCTGCTGACGGTACTGAAAAGAAAATTGATGCCAACTTCACAGGTTGGGCTGGTACTGATAACACCGTATCTTATAAAGGTGTAGTTTCTTTCGATAAACAGTGGGAGCAGCTTGCTATCAATGGCTTGGCTGGTAAGAGCAATGCTACCGTGAAGGTAAAATTGGCTGAGCCAACCCCAAATGTCCAAATGTGTGTAGATTACGAGGAGGGAGTGAAATCTGAGTGGCCTTCATTCAACGGCAGCGATGAGACAACCTTCACCACTAAGGAAGATGCTGTCATCAAGACCATGGGTATCCAGTATACCGACCCAGAAAATAATCCTGCAAAGGTTTCTGTGCTCGGTGCCTGGTTGATTAATACAACCACAGGCATCTCTAACATCGAGAGCGTCAAGCTGCAGGATGGCAAGGCATTCAACCTTGCAGGTCAGCAGGTAGGCAAAGGTTACAAGGGTATCGTAATCAAGAATGGTAAAAAGATGGTTATCAAGTAACAGATGAAGCGACTTTCAATGCTCGCATCTCTCCTCATGGTTCTGTGCCTCCAGATGGCGGCACAGACCTGGGAAGAGGTGAAAGTGGGGACTTCTATTCGCAAGACCCTCACTTATGTACCAAAGAATGTAGAGAAATCACCAGCCTTGGTGATTTCTCTTCATGGTATGAATCAAGACCCAGAGTATCAGCAGAAACAGACGCAATGGAATGCGCTGGCCGATACTGAGGGTTTTATTGTTACCTATCCGCTGGGTAATAACAGAATGTGGGATACCAGCGGTATGGGTGATGTGAAGTTTGTGGAGGCTATCATGAAGGATATGGAGCTGAAGCACAATGTGGATAAGAACCGCATCTATCTCTCGGGCTTCTCCATGGGCAGCTGGCTGGGCTATCACTGCCTGGAAACCTTGGGCGATAAGATTGCCGCTTTCGGACCGGTTAGTGGTGTGGACATCGGCAAGCAGCCTAAGGCAAACCGCAAGGTGTCTATCATGCATATCCATGGTACGGGCGATGACGTGTTCAAATATACGGGCGACCCTTCTCACATGGCTGGCGGCTATCCTAGCATTGAGGAATATGTAAAGAAGTGGGCTGCCTACGAAGGTTGCGATGCAAGCAATCCGCAGGTAATCCGTCCTTATCCTGCCAGCAGCACAGGTCCCACAGCTACACGTACTATATATAATAATGTGAACGACGGGGTAGAGGTGAACCTGATTGCCATCGACGGCAAGGGCCACTGGCATTCCAACGAAGCAAACGGTGTGAACTCTACCAAGGAACTCTGGACCTTCTTCAAGCGCCATCAGCTGAATCAGGCTTCCGCTCCCGACCCAAACTTTCAGATTTATCTCTGCTTCGGACAGTCGAACATGGAAGGAAATGCTGCCATCGAAGCGCAGGATAAGACTGGAGTGAACCCGAGATTCATGGCTATGTACACCCTGGATAATGCGCAGGCAGGCTGGACCATGGGACTCTGGCATACAGCCGTTCCGCCTCAGGCTCGTCCTTACACCCGTCTGTCGGTAGTAGATTATTTCGGCAGAAAGATGGTGGATAATCTTCCGGAAGAAGTGAAGGTGGGTACGATTACCGTAGCCGTGGGTGGTGCCAGCATCGATCTTTTCGATAAGGATAAGTATCAGGAATATCTTCAGAGTGCTGAAGTTGCCGATTGGCTCCGCAACTATGCCAAGGAATATGGCGGCAATCCATACGCACGCCTCATTGAACTCGCCAAGATGGCTCAGCAGAAGGGTGTCATCAAGGGCATCCTACTGCATCAGGGCGAAACCAACAACTGCGATCAGACCTGGCCTTCTAAGGTAAAGAAGATTTATGAGAATATTCTTGCCGACCTGGGACTTGATGCCAAGAATGTGCCATTGCTCGTGGGCGAGTTGGGACAGAAAGACCAGGGCGCAGCCTGCTGGGGACATAATGCCATCATCGACAATATCGCAGCTACGATTCCTACAGCTCATGTGGTATCATCAAAGGATTGTCCGCTGCAGAGCGATAAGCTCCATTTCACGGCAGAGGGCTATCGTATGTTTGGTAAGCGTTATGCCGATGTGATGCTCGAACTTCTGGGTGTGGTGCCTGTGGAAAACCGCAACTATTTCATCCGTTACGAGAGTACTGCGGGCGAGAACCTCTGGGACCGTCAGGCTATCTACACCTTGCCTAAGGCTTTGGAGAAGGATGCCAAGTATACGCTGACCATGAAGGTGAGAACTTCTGCAGATTGCGCTGAGCTGGGCTTCTGGCCTATCTGGAATGCAAGCGACAACAAGAACCAGTGGGGTGGCAGCAATGATGTGCAGTATCTGGCAGCCTATCCTGTTGAGGCTGGTGAGTGGAAGACGCTGACCTGGAATTTCACAGCCAACTTTGCTCTGGATACCTTCCAGTTTGTATTTGGCAAATATGGTGGTACACTCGATATTGACGACATGATGTTGGTGAAGGAAGGAACATCAGAGAATCTGATAGCCAACGCCGATTTCTCAGCCCGCAATATTCAGGGATGGAGTACCAACTGGAATGGTCCAAGCTATTCTCTTGCCAGCGATGCCTATGCATCAACAGGCATCGAGAAGCCAGCTGTGGCAACCATGATGAAATCGGCGGATAAGGCATACTACACTCTTCAGGGTGTAAAGGTTCTTCGTCCTACCAAGGGCATCTATATTCATGGTGGAAAGAAAATCGTGATTAAATAATAAACTGAACTTTCGCATGTGGTTCAAGTACGGGCTGAAGGCCCAAAAGCTCCTAGCCCAGGGCATCGCCCTGGGTATGATGGCAATCAGCAAGACGCCCTGTAAGGGCAAAAGCTTTATGTTTTGTCTGGAGTTTTAAAGCTTTTGCCCTTACAGGGCGACAGGTTTGCGTCCGTAATTACCCAGGGCGATGCCCTGGGCTAGGGGCTTCTGCCCTTTCAGGGCGTGTGGGACAAAACTTGCGAAACTTGAATAATGAGCCCACTTTAAAAAGTAAGGCTTGTTTAAAATGTTTATATTTCACGAAAAT